>Ga0224497_10000094_pt1 | contig 72996 bp, 66 predicted proteins | sample SF_Jul11_sed_USG_4_FD_167970 | JGI IMG/M metagenome (GOLD analysis project Ga0224497, IMG submission 167970) | Sediment microbial communities from San Francisco Bay, California, United States - SF_Jul11_sed_USGS_13 | ecosystem: Environmental > Aquatic > Marine > Sediment | place: USA...
AAACGTTTGCCGACTTGCGGTCGTCGGCCCACCGTCCGGACAGTAGTCGGTGTCGCCGAGTAGCACATTCACAGCGGAGGTCGGAAGGTCCAATTCCTCGGCAACGCAGGCCGCAAGTACAGCGGGCAGTCCCTGACCCATTTCTGCCGACGAGGTCCGCACCTCGGCCGTTGGCTCCTGCCCGGGATGCAGCCAGACTTCGACTTCTGCGCTGGCCTTGTCCGGTGCGCCGCCGCCGAGCCCGGTGTTCTTGTAGCCGACGGCAAAGCCCCACGCGAAACGCCGATCGCCGTCTTCCCAGGTCCAGCGGAAGTTGTCGCTGTGCATATCCCGGGCAACTTTGTCGATGCACTCGTTCAGGCCGACACTCTCGCGCATCACCTGTCCTGTCGAAGTGACCGCGCCGATGTCCAGTGCGTTTATGCGGCGTAACTCAACCGCGTCCAGGCCAAGCTTGTCAGCCAGCATATCCATGTTGCTTTCCACCGCAAAGCAGCTTTGCGTGACGCCGAATCCGCGAAAGGCGCCGCTGGGAGCGTTGTTGGTGTACATCGCGAAGCAGTCGACTTTTACATTAGGCACGTCGTAGGGTCCGGCCGCGTGTGTAGTCGCGCGTGTGAGCACTTTCTCACTGAGACTGGCATACGCACCGCCGTCTCCGTAGAGCGTTGCTTCGACGGCGGTCAGTTTGCCTGCCCGAGTCGCGCCGGTGCGGATCCGGATGACCGTGGCATGCCGCTTGGGATGAACCAGCAGGCTCTCCTGGCGGGAGTACAGCATCTTCACGGGGCGCTGCGTCGCTTCGGCGAGCAGCGCGGCGTGGATCTGACCCGAGATGTCTTCCTTGCCACCGAACCCGCCGCCGGTCAGGGTCGCGACAACGCGCACAGATTCTGCCGCCACACCTAAGGCGGCAGCGGTCTGGTCACGGTCCTGGTAAGGAATCTGACTGCCGACATAGATTGTGGTCTTGTCGTGCTTCGCGTTCTCGCCGCGGATCGCCGCAGTATCCAGGGTGCCGCCGAAGTTCCCGGGGTTGTAGCCGGCCGGCACGCCGATCGAGCATTCGGGCTCGAGGAACGCGTGTTCGGTAGCGGGCGTTCGGTAGGTTTGATCGACGATCACATCGGCGGCTGCAAATCCTGCGTCAATGTCGCCCTTGTCGACCTTGATATGTTTGAGCAGATTGCCGTCAGCACGCCCTTCGTGGACCAGTGGGGCGTCGGACTGAGCAGCGTCTATTGCGCTGCTGACAACGGGCAGCTCTTCATAGTCAACCGTGATCAAATCCACCGCGGCGGCGGCAGCCTCTTCGCAATCGGCGGCAACGATCGCCACTGCATCTCCGGCATACCGAACCTTGTCGCCACAGAGCACCGGCCAGTCACTGACCACGAGGCCGTGCAGGTTATCGCCCGGAACATCCTTGTGAGTCAGGACAGCCCGTACGCCATCGAGCGCGCGTGCAGCAGAAACATCGATCGATCGAATTCGCGCATGGGGCAGGCCGGCGCGCTTCGTACGCGCATACAGCATGCCTGCGAAATGATAGTCATCGGTGTATCGCGCGGCGCCGGTTACCTTCGCACGAGCGTCCGGGTTAGGTACCGGTCGGCCGACCGCCTGCCCGGCAGGCTGAGTGTCGGGCAGATATGGCGCAACCGCCTGACCTGATGCCTGCAGGATGGCACGAATGACGCTCCGGTAACCCGTGCAGCGGCAGTATGTGTCTTTGAGAGCAATGCCGATGTCTTGCTCGCTCAGCGTCTCGCCCGCAGCCTTCTTTTCATCGAGTAGCGCTTTGGCCGTCATAATTAATCCCGGCGTGCAGATACCGCACTGCACGGCCCCGTGATCCAGAAACGCCTGCTGCAAGGGATGCATCGCGCCATTTCTTGAGAGGCTCTCGATCGTCTCGACTTCCGCGCCTTGCGCTTTGAAGGCCGGAAAGACGCAGCTGACCACCGGAGTGCCGTTGACAAGGACGGTGCAAATCCCGCACTCGGCCTCATTGCAACCGATCTTGGTTCCGGTCAGCTTCAGATCCTGGCGCAATACCTCTGAGAGATAACGTGACTCGGCAACCTCGAGATCAACCGGCGCGCCGTTTACGCGCATTTGCAGCCTGCTCACGAGCTTGCCTCGTCGCCGGCCGCCCGCCTTGCGGCTCGCCACAAAATATCGGGCAGGTAAGTGCGAACCATGGCCTCGCGATAAGCGTGACTCGCACGGTATTTACTCGCGCGCAGTGACACGCAGCTGAGCGCGACATCCGTCGCTTTTTCGAACTGTTCTGTGGATACCGCGCCGCCGATGAGCGTCTCCATCGCGGGCTCGGCAAGATACGGCACGGGACCAACCGGGCCCATGCTGATACGCGCGTCCGCGATCGTGTCGTCGCGGCGTTGCAGTCGGACCGCCATCGAAATGATCGGCAGGCAGAGGCCCTGTGGCCGCATGACACGCTGATAGGCGGAACCTTCGTCGGTGCCCGTTGGCCGAAAGCGCAGCCGCGTCAGCACCTCCCTGTGGCGATCGATGAAGCTCTTGCCCGGCGCCCGAAACGAATCCTGAAGTTGCATCCAGTGCGTTCCGCCAATTCCTGCCACCTCGATTTCGCCACCGAGTGCGAGCAGCCCGATTGTCCCGTCCCCGGCAGGAAGCGCGTGCGCGACATTGCCGGCGAGCGTGCCGACATTGCGCACCTGCGGTCCGCCGATGACGCTGCAACTTTCGGCAAGACACCTGCCATAGCGATGAATGAGCTCGTTGCCGATGATCTGGCTGTGCGTTACCCCGCAGCCGATAACGATGTAGCCATCCTCTTCCGTGATCCGGTCGAGGCCGGCAATGCGTGAAGCATCCACCATCGCGTCGACCGGACGGTGCAAACCGCGGCGGGTCTCAACTACCAGGTCAGTGCCGCCACCGATTACACGCGCGCGACCATCGTAGCGTTGCAGCAGTGCTACCGCCTCGGCCACAGATTGTGGTGCGTAGTAGCTCTGCCAGGAGTTCGTCGAATTGCTCGTCATCGCCGTGCCCGATCAGTGGATCCTTGCCCATATTGCCGCCGCGCGCTCGGCGCAGCCGGCGCGCACAGCCGCTTCGTCGAGATGCGGCAGTTGGCCGTCATCGACGATCACGCGACCGCGAGCGATCGTCGTCTGAACGCGGCTGAAACTCAGGCCAAACAGGAGATGTCCGTATAAGGTGCCCGCGTCAAGTGGCGTGAACGGCACGTAATCGTGAATGACGACATCAGCCAGCTGGCCGGCGGCCAGCGCGCCTCGTGGCTCCACGAAAATGCGGTTGCAGATCGTGCGGTTGTTATGCAACAGGATTTCGCAGGCCTCGGCGAACGCCAGCGTTGGATCTCGGTGGTCGGTGCGCTGGTGCAGATACAGCGCGCGTGCCTGGGAGATCAAATGCGAAGACATGCCGTCGGTACCGATACCGACAGTTACGCCGTGTCGCAGGAAGTCGAGCGCCGGTGAGACACGAAGTCCGTTGTTCATGTTCGATTCCGGATTGCTTACAAGCATCGAATCCGTGGAATGCAGCAGATCCATTTCCCGCGGTTCGAGATGTGTACCGTGTACGAAAATCGTCTTGGGGCCAGGGATGCCGAAGTCGGCGAAGCGGTCTATGATGCTCCGCCCGCAACGCCTGGTCGTCGTCTGTACATCAACCAGATCCTCGGCAGCATGTACGTGGAAACCGACATCGAGGGCCTGGCCGATTTCAGCACAACGCTCGAGCGTCTCCGTGCCCAGCGTCATCAGCGCGTGCAGACCGAACATCGCGGTTAGCTGATCATCGTCGGATTTGCGGCACTTGCGAATGTAGCGTTCGTTCTCTTCGATGCCTTGTGCTTCCGCATTGCGATCCGAGACCTCGTAGCAGAGGCAGCCACTCAAACCGACGTCGCGGAATGCCTGTTCGACCCGATCGAGACTGCCGTCGCAGCACGAAGGCGATGCGTGATGATCAATGATCGTCGTGCACCCGGCGCGTGCCGCCTCGATAAGTGCGAGCAACGCCGAGAAATAGACATCGTCCGAATCGAGCGCCGCGTCGAGCTTCCACCAGAGCTTCTTGAGGTTCTCTTCGAAACTGCGTGCAGGCGGACCGGGCGGCGTGAAGCCCCGGGCAAACGTCGAATAGAGGTGATGGTGCGCGTTGATCAATCCGGGCATCACGAGCCGGCCGCCGGCGTCAATGCTGCGATCCGCGACATACGAGCCGGGCGCAATGTCCCCGACAGCGACGATCCGGCGACCGTCGATGTATATGCTGCCGTTGTCGACGAAGCGGTTTTCTTCATCGAGCGTGACCAGCCGCCCATTCGTGATCAGCAGGGAACTCATCGTAATAGTCTCTTTTTGTTGAGAATAGCCCTACAAAGGGCCCGGGTCGGTCGTGGCTAATCCCTATATCCCGGGTGCGCTATCCAGCCCGCCGGCGCGACACTGGCGCCTGGAACCGCTGGCAGCTGCGGCATGGAGCTCCGCAGGCCCCGCAGCAGCGCATACATGGAGGCGCCGGGCTCCTCCTCGAGCAGGTCGCCACCCACGTACTCGAGCTGCTCGTTAACCTCGATGTACCACGATTTCTCCCGCCAGCGCGCCTCCATCGCCCAGCCGTCGTCGGTTCTGAGCATCATGAAGGCGTTGTCTTGCTGCGCCTCGAAGTCGGCGCGCTCGAGATACAGCCGGGGCTTGTCGCGGTAGGGCGCTCCGGCGGTCGGGCAGAAGGTCGTGCAGTTACCGCATTCATTGCAGAGGTCCGCCAGCACAGCAACCTGGAATCGCTGCTGCACGGCCACAGGCTTTTCGGCAGGCCCGGTTTCGTAGGTCAGGAGCGCGAGGTTCGGGCAGACGCCTACGCAAATACTGCAATACGTGTCGCAGTCCAGACAGCGGGCCGCCTCTGCACGTGCCTGCTGCTCATCGTAGGTGAGTACCACCTCCCTGAAGTCATGCCGGTCCGCGAGCGGCGTGAGCGGGGCGGGGACGCGCCATTCCCGGTGACTGCGTCGTCGCTGCAGCGCCGCTGTGTCGATAGCTACCGTCGCCGGCATCTCAGCCGCGCCCGGGAGGCGATTGAGAATACTGGCGGCGATGGCTTTGCCCGCCGCCGCCGCTTTGACGATCGACGCAGGCCCCTCATTGGCCACATCGCCACCGGCATAGATACCGGGTACCGAGGTCTCGAATGTGACAGGGTCAACGTCGATGTAGCCGTAGTCGTTGACAGCGATAGGTTCGCCATCAAAGAAATCCAGAACCGCGTGCTGGTTGACGGCGAAAATCAAGGTATCGAGCGGCACTTCGAAGTCGGTGCCGGCAACCTCATGCGGAATCTTGCGGCCGGAAGCGTCACGATCTCCTGCGAAAACCGTGCGCCGGCATACCAGCGCCCGCAGCTTGCCGTTTTCAACCACGAGCCGCTGCGGCTGGCACAATTCGCGGATCTCGATATCTTCCTCGAGCATCTGCGCCACTTCCTCACGGTCGGCCGGCATCTGGTCGATCGTGCGGCGGTAGATCAGGCTGACCTGACCGTCAGTTTGGCGTCGGGCGACGCGCGCGCAGTCTATGGCCGTGTCGCCTGCGCCGATAACGCCAACACGCTCGCCGACTTCCAAAGACGGATTTTCCCGCGAGCGCTGCAAAAACCGCAGGGCATCTATCACCCCTTCACAGTCCTCTCCCTCGAGGCTCAAGGTGTTGCTGAGCTGCGCCCCGACCATGATCACTATTTGATCGAAACCGTCGCGACGCAATTGCGCCAGGCCGAAGTCGCGCCCCGCTTTCATGCCGTAATGGAAGCGCACGCCGAGTTCCTCGAGCATTGCAAAGTCCCGTTCGAACACTTCCTGTGAAAGGCGGTAGGCGGGGACCGCCCTGCCAACCATGCCCCCGGCATGGGAATGCTGCTCAAACACGTCGACTTCCCAGCCGGCGGCAGCGAGCTCATAGGCCGCAGCCATTCCGCCAGGCCCCGCTCCGACGATCGCGACCTTCCCACCGGTGCGCGCTGGCGGCCGATTTATCGCGGGCCTTTGCACGCGGTCCGTAACGAAACGCTTGACGTCACGAATCGCCAGCGGTTCATCCAGGTGAGTTCGCACGCAGGTTTGTTCGCACAAATGGTCACAGGCGCGACCGAGCACGCACGGTACAGGATTGTCGTCGTGAATCACGTCAAGCGCTGCGGCGAACTCGCCCTTGCGCACGGCGCGCATGTAATCAGGAACTTTCTGATCGAGTGGACACTCATCGGTACACGGTGCTTTGATGCAGTCAAACAAACCGAGCCGACGTGAGGTCTTCGTACGGGATGTGTCAAACGTCCCCTTCCGGTAATGCGCATTGTTGCGTGTCTGTTCCGCATAACGACGCAGGTTGAGGCGGGCAGCTGATTTGGCATCCGCAAGGGACGCATCGCGGCCTGCCGTCGCCCGGATAAATTCCTCGAGACTGTTGGCGGACGCCTTGCGCAACGCGTCTTCGGTATTCTCGAGATACTGCAACAGACGCAGATAGCCGCCGGTCTTCAAGAGATCGGAGCAGGCCGTCACGGTCTGCATGCCAGACGCCAGCAAGGCGGGCGCATTGAAGCAATTCGCACCCGCCGAGAACGACATAGGCAATTCGCCTTCGAACTCTTCGGCCAACCGGTGCGCGAGATTAACTGTGATTGCATGAAGCGGGCGTCCGGAGAGATACATCATCTTTTCCGCTGCGTCGAACACCGAACCAGTGTTTTCAACTTCGAGCGTGTTACTCAACTTGACGCCGAAAACCAGATTGCATGAGTCGGCAACCGCCTGCAGCCTGCGCAGCATCGGCAGCGCAGCCGATAGCTTCAGGTCGTGCTCGAACGCGATGTCGGGCACGACGACGTCGGTGAACTTCAGGTCGTCATGCAATATCTCTCGCAACAGTTCCGGTCCGAGCAGCGTCGGGTTGCACTTGACGAGCGTGTGTAAGCCGCGCTCCTGCAGGAGATAGCTGCTTATGCTCTCAATCTCGTCAGGGGGGCAGCCGTGCATGGTGGAGAGCGTAACGTTGTCGGAGAGACGATCCGGAATCGGCAGGTCGCGAACTTGCGGAAAGTATCGAGCAAGCTGATCGAGCATGGCCTGTTTGTAATCAGAGCAGTCATGCATCTGATCCAGAAACCACTGCATATTGGGTTGCTGAATACCGTCGAAGTTGTAACCCACACTGATATTGAACACGACGCCAGGCGAGTCATTCGGGAAGCCGAGTTTGTGGTGAAGTGCATGAATCAATACCCAGGCGCGCAGATACTCGTCGAAGGATTGATGCACCTTCAACTCCTGCGACCATTCGACGTTATAGCCCTCGTCCTGCATGTCGATACAGGGTTTTGATACGTCGAGCACGTCTAGGGTTTGCACGGTCTTCAGTTCGATGTAACGCGCACCGCAAAGCCACGCGGCCACGATATTTTGTGCCATCTGTGAATGCGGACCGGCTGCGGGGCCGAAGGGTGTTTCCAGCGGGTTGCCGTAGGTGCTCGTGCGATATGCTGCGTCGGCGTGCGGCACGAAGAAAAGCTGGCGGGGAATGCCAAAGACCGAATTACGGGTCTCCAATTCGGCAAACACCCATGAGAACAATTGTTCTGTGGCGATCGGTTGGAACAGCTCAGACATCGTTGTCTGCCTCCCCACTCAATTGAACCGTCATTGCCGGATTCGTCGATATACGCACTTGCCGTAGCGAGCGCTTCGGCAACTCACGGCTCGTGTTGCCGCAGAATCGAGTTGACGTTGCTGATGACGGCATCGCTGCGCAGGATACTTACATGGCCTTCGTCGTAGCCTCGAATCTTCCAGGCCTGCTCCTGCGCGGCGTCGCGGAGCTGACTGCTCAACCGGATGACGCCGTCACTGCTCCCGGAACTCAGGAAGTTGTCCTGGTGGAACCCGAACAGGAGATAGTGAGGCAAGCCATCCGGCAACGTCGAATCGAAAAGCGTCGACACGAAGTCACTGTCAGGGCTGAGATCGTTCCAGACCGGCACAACGGCAGGAGCCCATTTCAAGCCACTTTGGGCGGATGCGACGCCATCCCACGGCGTCGATAGCGTGATAAACGAGCGCAGGTAATCGCAGCGATCATTTTGCACACAGAGGTTCAGGCTGCCCCTGGATACAAGGCCGCCCATGCTGTGAGCGATGATATGCAGCTCGCCGAAACCATACTGGCGATGCAGCGCTTCGACGAACTGAAACATGCCTCGTGCGAGCCAGGACAGCCGCAGTCCCGAGGGATAACTCAGTATCCAGGGTTGCAACCTGGAGCGGTCGATGTTGTCGATGATTGCCGAAAAATCGCTCGGCGAGCCATTGATGCCATGCACAAACAGCACCGGAACCCTGCTCGGGTCATACGCTTCGAGGAAGTGAATACCCGTACCGCCGTCCTCCATGAATGCGAACGGCTCCCACAGACCCTTCTTGCCGTGTCTGCTCGAAAACAGCGGATCATCCAGCGACGAGACGGTGCCAATGTGCGTCTTCACATAGTTGTTGAGGTGGTTTTCGAGCGGCACGTCGACGAGAGACTTCGGGTACGGTAACTGCTCGTCTGCGGTGATCAGGATGTCTATGCCCCGGGTCGCACCGTTTTTCGGGGCTAACGCCTGCGCTTGTGCGGCCCAGCCATAGGGTTCGTCTGCCTGGAATTTCAGGTCCTTATTCATGTCGGCAAACGCGAAAAAGTAGGTTGGTGTCCTGGCAGAGCGGATCTCGAATACCCCGGGGCCCGATATCATCCGAAAGCTCGTGATCTCGGTGGCGTCACGGTCTTGCAGTGCGACGACCAGGGTCGAGTGGAATTCGAGAACGTCAGTGGATACCTCCCCGGTGAACAAGTGTGCGATATCGTCGAGCTTTCTGAGGTCACTCTCGAGCTTCTGAAAGACGCAACTACTCAACAACGCCACACACGCAAGAGGCATTACGAAGTCACGAGCGAGCTGGTTTGCCAATGGATCGTTACCCGAGAATACGTTGGTCGAATACGTCAAATATGTGGCGGTACTTCAAGATGAAACCCCATTCTTTTGTGCGGATACGCAAGCGTCCATGAACAGCGGCGACGTGGGGCGTTGCAGCCCCTCGCCGCACGCGAATGTTGGTAGCGGGAGCGCCACACAGTAAAGGCTGCAGCTGACCTGCCGCGCTGTCGCATCAGGTTTCACAGCGTCGTTGCCGTCGCGTAATGCCTGATTCTATCCCATGACCCGGCTTCCTTGCGGCGTTCCTGACAGCTGGACGCGGAGGCGGCGGTGCGCGGTTTTCGATATGTGTTTTCCGATATGTCGTCAGACACGGCGCCGGAACAGAATAGGGGCAGCCCGGTCCAAAAAGCTAGTGATATGAACGCCTGTCGATTAGTACTTTTCGCGCCGCTGATTCTCATTGCTTGTGCGACAGAGTCAGAACCGCAATACGATCCGCTGCAGCAGTACGAAGAGCTGGATGCGGTGACGATACTGGACGCGCCGAGTGCCATCGCAGGTAATTTCGCACCGGAGCATCTCTATCGGGTGCGGCGGGGCGAATACCTGGTCGAGCTTCTGGGCTGTGGTGCCTGCCATACCGACGGGGCGCTCGAGGGTGCGCCGCAGATGGACAGGGCCCTGGCGGGCTCCGGTATCGGCATCGCCTATACCAACCCCCTCGGCACCGAAAACCCCGGCATCGTCTTTCCGCCCAACATCACGCCCGACGAAGAAACCGGTATCGGCCTTTGGAGCGATCAACAGATCGAGCAGGCAATTCGCGTTGGCCTGGGTCGTCACGCCGACCGTCGGATTGCGGTCATGCCATGGCAGGGCTATACGAAGCTGACGGCCGAAGACGTCACGTCTATCGTCAGCTATTTGCGTAGCATTGAGGCGGTTCGTCACCAGGTGCCAGACGACGTTGCGCCGGGCGAAAAGACCAAACGCCCTTACGTGTACTTCGGCATTTACCGGAGTCGCTAGTCAGCCAGACGCCGATTCTTTCGCGGTCAGTGTATAGTCGATTCTCCTGCAAAACTGTGGATGGAGACGATGCGACAAGTTTTGTTTGTACTGATCTTCCTGATGTTTCTGCCGCTGACGGCGAGCGCAAAAAAAGAAACCTATACGATCGCGAGTTCCATTCCCTTCGCAGAAGGTAGTGGCGTGAGAGATAATGTCAAAGAGGAATGTGGGTTTGAAACCCGTTTGCCCGAATATATTCGGAAGAAAGCGAAGCGGGGCGTCAACGTTGTGCTGACGGATGAACCACTCGGCAAAGTAAACGGCAAGGTGTTGTTCCTCGAGATTACGAACGTATTTGCGCTGGGTGGAGGAGGCTACAGCGGGTCAAAGAGCGCGATTGTCAGCGGTGAACTTAAAGAAAACGGTGAGCTTATCGGATCGGTGACGGCACGACGCCGCACGTTGTTCAGCATGCGGGTGGGAACATGCTCGATGCTGAAACGCGTGGCCGAGAAACTTGGTGAAGACATCGCTGACTGGTTGCGGGAACCGACAATGGACGCGAAGCTTGGCGACATCAAAGACGATTGATCATTGCTTCAGATCGACAGCGATCCTTTGCCACAGCCGTGCCCAGGTCGTCCATTTGTGTCCACCCTCGCCAGTGTAGACGCCGGTAGGCCGGATCTCATCGATCAGGGTTTCGTAGCTCTCCGCCATGCGGTCCGATAGTCCGTATCCAATGTCCTGATGCAGTCTGTCTACGAGGCTGCGTTCCCTGTAATAGCCGAAATGCGCATTAACGGCGATGGTGTCGAACCCCAGACGCGCGCCGGTTGCCGGAAATCCTTCCTCGATAAAGACGTCCGCACGATCGCCTCTGCCCGGTAACATGATAACGAGGGTGTCATTCCGGGCGGCGACATTTGCCGTCTCGATACCACGTAACGGGAGTTCCGTCGATGGCATGCCCGGACACCCCGCGAGAATCAGGGTTGTCGCGAGCAGAAGCGGAGCGGTCAGGCGGCTGTTCATGATCAGATACCTTGCGTGGATACAACTATGATGACGCGCTTACATTATTTAGAATATCAGCCGTTGATAACGTAACCACAGCAGGAATCAAGATGAAACAATTCGCCCACCTGTTATTGATATCGACCCTATTGTTCAGCTATTCCGTTGGCAACGCGAGGAATACCATCCATCGCTACTCAATCGAGGAAGCGCTCACTGTCGGAGAGGAGCGCTCGAGGATCGATAGCTCGATCCGGCTGTTTTTTGGCGACCAGAAACACCCCGCCGTCAAACGAAAGCTTGGCACGTATACAGCTAACAAAAAAACTAACGCGGTGAACAAGAGCGATCGGGAGGCATGCAACTGGGCTTTTCTGTCGGCGATGGTGTCGTTGCAGAGCCGGGCGACGCGCGAAGGCGGCAATGCGGTCGTCAACATACGCAGCTACTACTACAAGAACAAGTTCTCGAGTGCGACCGAATTCGAGTGTGGTGCAGGGGCCGTCGTTGCAGGCGTTACGATGATTGGTGAGGTTGTGGAGCTTGCCGAGTAGTTAAGCTGTTCGCGGACGAGTTCAGCGCAGGTGCGCTGTCTGTCGAGGCTATCAATTCGAGACCGCAGTCTGCACCAAAGCGGTTGCCGTGCGGTTCCCAATATTCGACGGTCACGTCTTTTTGCACGGGGGTCGTCGTAGCAAGGCCGATATACGCGTTTTCTACGGCATAGAGGCGTAGTGCAGACGGATTGCCGTCGCGAAGGTGAGCGTAAATACGCGGCGGTATTACGCGACACCGCAGGTCATCGAGCCCGCCGCCAAGACCGGAACCCGTGCATTTTAGCCACGCTTCTTTCAAGACCCACAGCATATAGAATCGATCATCCGGCTGCAGCGCAAGCCAGTGCGCTTCGTCGCCCGAAAAATACCGTTCTGCTATGCCTCTGGTATCTCGCCTGCGGCAATGTCCCTCGATGTCGATTCCAATCGCACCATGTTCCGCAACGGCGCAGACGACAATACTGCCGCTGTGAGCAATGCTCACGGCAGGGCCATCGACACAATGAGGTTTACCGTTGGCATCCGTGATCAGGTCGTGTGATGCGGCGGGGTCCCCGCTATGGCGCTCAAGAACGGCTCTCAAAAGGGCGCGGCCGCAAAAATACTGCTGTCGACGTCGCGGAGCTTTGAAGCGACCTGCGCGCCGAACTTCCGACGATGACAGGGAGTCCAGCTCCGTCGTTTCGAACGTGTCGAGACTCGTATAGACGACACTGATCCACCCGCTGTTCATCAATCTGCCCGCACGCACATCACGACCGCTTCACTCCGTCAGAATCTCATTCAGCACTTTGCGAATTTCCTTGGGGTACACCCAAGGCTGTCGCAGTCGAATAATACCCTGTAAGTCGAGTACGTAGGCGGCGGACGGGGCAGCTCCATACTGCCGCCACACGGCATTGTCCATGCCATCCACGAGAAAGCGCGAATTCAGCTCCACCGCGGCAGACGTGGCGGCGGCCCGGGCACGGCGCTCATCGAGCGACTTGTGCTCGGGCACGTGCACTCCCATCGCCCTGTTAATCAAAGGATTCCAGACCCGCGCCTCATACGGGTTGATGCCGTCAAACGGGTGCGCCTCCAGCGTGTAAACAACGACGAAATCGACCCGGCCTGCGAACTCTCGCTGCAGCTTTTGTACGTCGAATCGGCGATAACGAAACACCGGGCAGGAGTAGCTGCCCAGCTGTACGACCACGGGCTTTTCTCCGACGAGATCGTAAAGTGCGACTTCGTTGCCGTCGATATCGGCAAGTTGAAATTCCGGCGCCGGCGCCGCTTCGGACGGCGCAGTAACATCGTAATGCGACAACGACTCGCCGGCCTCAGTCGGAAATAGCAGCGAACAAGCCGATTGACCTGCGCAGACAAAGAGCAATAGTGCGAGCCGAGGATTTGCCGGCATTCGATTTCCGGAAGTGTCTATCCGCTGGTTTAAGTGTTCGAGTGTCTAAATGCGCGCAAAGTTTCGTCGGCCCCGCCTCTACACAGGCGGCCTGAGTTCGCTATCATATGATTTGCCAATACCAATCAACGATAAGGGGGCTGCAGGATGAAATTAAGTAAGTACTTACTGCTGGGCTTGATACTGCTCGGCGCAAATCTGGTCTGGGCCGGCAAACCGATCCAGAACATCGAAGACGAGGTCGTGCCACCGAAGTTTGATGGATCTGCCCGAACCTTGGAAGACGTTAGAACCGCAATCGCGGAAGGTTGCAAGGGAAAGGGCTGGCGCCCGGTCATGGACGGCGAAACGAAAATTACGTGCTCGATACTCGTGCGCGGGAAACACTACGCCGAAGTCAGTATTCCATTTTCGGTAAGCAACTATTCAATCCTGTATTCGAACAGTCGCGTACTCGATTACGACGCGGAGAGGCAGCGCATACACAAGAAGTACAATGGGTGGGTGTTAAATCTGAACGCCAGTATTCAAAGACAATTCGCTTTGTGATGCGAACGGTCGCGGCAGATATTCGATCAGGCGTGGCGGCGAAATATCAGTGACGTGTTGATGCCGCCGAACGCAAAGTTGTTGTTCATAATATACTCGACGTCCAGTTTTCGCCCTGCGCCGCGTATGTAATCCAGAGGCGCGCATTCCGGGTCGACATTATCCAGATTGATTGTCGGCGCGAACCAGCCGTTGTTCATCATCTCGATTGCGAGCCAGGACTCCAGGGCGCCGCAAGCGCCCAGCGTGTGGCCCATGTAGCTCTTGATGGAACTGATGGGCGTATTGTCGCCAAAGACGTTGTGCGTCGCGTGAGACTCGGCAATATCGCCGCGATCGGTCGCCGTCCCGTGGGCGCTGACATAGCCAATCGCTTCCGGGCCAAGGCCGGCGTCGGCCAGAGACAATTCCATAACGCGTTGCATTGTTTCTGCCGCCGGCTGCGTAACGTGGGCGCCATCCGAATTGGTGTCGAATCCCACGAGCTCCGCGTAAATCTTGGCGCCGCGTGCGCGCGCGTGATCGCGACGTTCGAGTACGAGCGTGCACGCACCTTCACCGATCACCAGTCCGTCACGATCACGATCGAAGGGTCTCGGAGACGTCTCGGGTTTGTCGTTGCAGGTGCTCGTGGCATACAGCGTATCGAACACGGCCGCCTCGGTAGGGCATAGCTCTTCGGCGCCCCCCGCAAGCATCATGTCCTGCGAGCCGCTGCGGATCGCCTCATAGGCGTAGCCGATGCCCTGACTGCCCGACGTGCAGGCGCTGGACGTCGTAACTACGCGCCCCTGCAGACCAAAAAAGACGCCGATATTGACCGGTGTGGTGTGGCCCATCATACGAATATACGTTGTGGCCGTAATGCCATCGAGACACTTTGTACGCAGCATATTGACGAAGTCCGCGGCCGCGTCCGTGCTGCCCGTTGATGAGCCATAGGCCACGCCAACTCTGCCAGATTTCAACACCGGGTCGCCAAGCAGGCCTGCGTCGAGAAGCGCCTTCTCACTGGCCGCGGTTGCGAGCAGCGCGACTCTGCCCATGCTCCGAGTACGCTTGCGATTGAAGCTCGCCGGCATTTCGAAACTGGCAACCGGTGCGCCGAGCTTGGTATTCAAGCCGTCGTACTCGTCCCAGGCATCGATGTGGCGAACGCCATTTTTCAGGTTTTTGAAGCTGTGCTCAATCTCGGTCCAGTTATTGCCTACCGGAGAGTACGCGCCAACACCCGTAACGACGACACGATGGGTCAACACAGCCCCCCATTGGCAGAGATAACTTGCCGCGTAATGTAGCCCGCATCAGGGGAACAAAGAAATGCGACCAGAGCGGCGACTTCATCCGGCGTGCCCATGCGACGCAGAGGAATGGCTTCAAGCATCGCATCAACCGGCAGCGTGTCGGTCATCTCGGACTCGATGAGTCCCGGCGCAACACAGTTCACCGTAATCTGACGTTTCGCAAGTTCGACAGCCAGCGCCTTGGTTGCGCCGATTATCCCGGCTTTCGACGCGCTGTAGTTGACCTGACCGCGATTGCCCATGATGCCCGATACTGAGGAAATCGTGACGATCCTGCCAGGCTTCCGGCGCCTGAGCATGGGCATCACGACGGGATGCAGAACATTGTATAGCCCGTTCAGATTGACATCTATGACCTGGCGCCAGTCTTCCTCGGCCAGCATTGGAAACACGCCGTCGCGCGTAATGCCGGCGTTGCACACGACACCGTAATACGCGCCATGTTCGTTAATGTCTGCCTCAATGGCCGCTTTCGTCGCTCCAGCATCGCGGACATCGAACGACAGCACGCGACAGTTGCCCGAAGCCGAGACGATCGTGTCGCGCGTAGCCTCGGCGCCTTGCCGGTTCTTGCCATAATGGACGGCGACGTTATAGCCGTCGGCTGCCAGTCGAATGGCAATAGCCTGCCCGATTCCCGAGCTGGATCCGGTCACGAGAATGCTTTTTACTGCGTCATGCATGAAGTCTTGTCTCTTGGAGTCGTTCGAGCACCGCGAGGTTCGCCTCAGCGAGGACGTCGCCGTCCAACATTATCCGACAGGCGAAAGACCCCATGCCCTGCGAATCGCGGACGAGTTCTTCGCACGTCGTCTGGTACGTTACTCCGGGTTCGAAATAGCTAATAGAACATTTGTAGTGTCGTGTGCCGAGCAAAAATCCAACCGGAGGAATGAAGCCGCGAACTCGCGCTCGCGCGCCCGAATGAACAGCAATGCATTGTGCCATGTATTCGATGCCTGTATAGCCCGGCACGCCGAGACCCCGCACCGCGAACTCGAAATCGTCGCTGATACGCCATTCACACGTCGCGAATTCTGCACCAATGTCGATCAACCGATCCAGGAACAACATCGAGTCGCGATGCAGGACGAACTCGGCGGCCGGCATGCCGACGAGCTGTTGCAATTTTTCGTTGAGGTCGACTTTAGTCATTTTTCGGATTGCTTCCCTAACTCCAGCAGCCGCTGCTCAACAGTGTCGATCAAAATCTGCGGTGAACCCAGCGTCAGCGCGAGCGTGTCTGCTTCCACCGGGACCTGGACGGTTCGCGCTTTCGTGTAGATCTCGCCGAGTTCGTCTTCGATCTTGTAATCGACGACGATGCGCATCTCCCATTCTCTGAGGCAGGCAGTCACCCGGACTTTCTGATTCAGCGTTAACGGGCGCACGAAACGAACTTCGGTATCGGCAACGGGCCACAGGTAACCGGAGTTTTCCATGTCCTCGTAGCTGTAGTTGATGCCTTCGAGCAGCGCGCAGCGAGCCAGCTCGAAGTACTGAAAATAGCGGCCATGCCACACGACGCCCGCCGGATCGAGGTCGAAGAAAGGGGCCCGCATATCCACGCTTGCCGTGAGGCAATTCGAAAAATCAGTCTTGATCATGGTCGCGTAGACTAGCAGTTTGCAGCTGTGGAATGCTCCGCTCGCCCCAGAAATCGTAGAAATTGAACCACTGCAATGGTGCAAGCCGCACCTGCTGCTCGAGAGCTGTTGCGAACTTCTGCACTTCGCGCTTGTAGGTCCGTCGCTTGCCTACACGCGAGGGTCCGATTTCTTCTGCGAACAGCTCCATGCCCAAGTGATAGTCGCGATCTTTACGATAGCAGTGCATCAGGTACACGGGACAACGCAGCAGGCTGGCCAAGACGTGCGGGCCGATCGGGAAGTCGGCGCTATCGCCAAAGAACGTTGCCGCGCAGACGTTGTCACCTTCACCGACCGGCACCCGATCGCCGGCGATGAGCAGCCATTCGCCACGACCCACCTTCTCCTTCAGCCTTATGGCGAGGTCCAGGTTCAGGTCAGTCACCTGGATAAGATTCAAACGCGCCTCCGGCCGCGAACTGTCCAGTATTTTTGCGAAATTGGCCGCGTGCTGGTCATAGATAAGGATATTGATTACCAGATCCGGATGGCGGTCCGCAATGCCGCGTGAATACTCGAGATTGCCGAAGTGTGAGCCAATCAGCAGCACGCCTTTGCCGGACTCGACGACGGATACCACGAGCTGTCGCTCGTCGGGGTTCATGTCAATGTCCCCGGGCGGTTCCACCAACGCGATGTATTTGTCCAGCAGGGACTCGCCAAAGGCGAGAAAGTGGCGCAGCGACATCCACAGGTCCGGTGCGCCGCGCAGCCGGTCTGGATACTCGCGTTTGACCCGCCGCAAGTAGTCACGAGATGCATTTCTCGCTACGCGTCTGCGTACGAAGAAATAGACCATGACCGGAAACAGGATGATGCTGAAAACGACGCGGCCCAGGTGCGTATAAATCCAGACCATGATGCGCAGGCCGGTAGCGACGCCGGCCTCGCTGATCGTCGCCCAGTGCTGGCTCATCGCGTTGCGGGCTCCTCCCGCCCCGTTTGTCTGCGCCATATCAGCACCGGCAGGCGCAGCAACATGCCGAGTATAAGCCTGATGTGCATCCAGGAGATCTCGACATTGTCGCGAAAGTACAGGAAATGCGATCGGCCCCCCTCCGGGTAGCGCACGTGCACAGGGATGAACTGCAAACGCATGCCGGCCCAAACGGCGCGAACGAGAATTTCAGGGTCAAACGCCATGCGCTGGCCCGGTCTGTTTTTTTCGAACAGCGCGACGATGGATTGCAGGGGATACAGGCGAAATCCGCAAAGCCCGTCACGAATCTCGGTGCTCAGCGATTCGAGCCAGCTCAATGACAGCGTGAGATATCGCCCGTAGTAACGCAGTTTCGAGATACTGTCGTCAAACACAGGTTGGCCACAGATGACGCGTTCCGGATGTTCCTCCGCGGCTTGCCGCAAGCGCGGAATGTCGGTCACGTCATGCTGCCCATCGGCATCGATTTGCAGCGCGTGTGTATAACCTGCGTCAAGCGCGGTTCTTAATCCGGTCATGACGGCGCCGCCCTTGCCGAGATTATCGGCATGCCTGACCAGGATCGATCCTGGCGCATGCTCAGCGAGCAGGCGCTGCAAATCGTTGTAAGCGCCATCGGGGCTCGCGTCATCGACGACGACAATCGGCAGGCCCTGCGCACAGAGTTTCGGCAACAGCGACGCGAATTGCTCGACATGATCAAAGTGCGGCACGACAACGCACGTCAGCATGGCGCGGTCTCCGCGAACACCAGCCGCCCTTCGGAGTTCTGCTCGCTCCCTGTGTGATACTCAAATTGGGCTTCGTTACCGCTTTTGCGCGATACAGACAGTTCAAATATGTGCGGAGGCGTCACCACCTTCTTGAACTTCAGACGTTTGATTTCAGTTGGTACTGCGGAGAACCCGAAACACGCTTGCACGATGATCACGGCCCAATGCAGCTGTACGATCCCGGGCAGGACCGGCTGCTTCGGAAAATGCCCGCGAAACCAGCACAGATCCTGCGAGACGTCGACTTGCATACGAATATGCGGTGCATCCTCTACGAGCGAAAATATGCGAGGAAAGCGATGATCTGCATCGGGCAGGCTGACCAGCCGGTTATCGAGGGCAAATTCTTGCATGTCAGAGATTCGTCAAAGCGTTTGAGACGTTGAATAAATTATTCGCCGGGAATGCCGTGTTTTCTTTTGTAGTGACGCCTGTATAACCATTCACCCGCGATCAGAGCAGCAATCAGCAAATACGAAATCATGCCATTGTAAATCGTCCAGATTTCCATCGAGGCGGTCGTAGTCCAGATGGCGATCATGCCGTTCAATGCAAAAAATGTGGCCCAGACAGCCGTCAGCCGCGTCAAATACGGGGGAATCGTCGCATGCATCGTAACGCCCCGTGCACGCATGATCCTAAGCAGTAACGGTTCTTCTTGTTTGAATGAGCCGGCGAACAATGCACACAGGAGAAAATTAACAAGAGCAGGATAGTACAACAGCATTCGCGTGCTCCCAACCACCGCCGCGGCGACAGCATAAGCAAGCAGCAGGACCGTTGCGGGCACGGCCGTCGCGCGTTCCTCGGGCCGGACAAAGCCAAACCGGATCAGCAGCAGCACAGCCAGCGCGATGCCGAAAAAGCTCGGCGGTAACACTCTGATTCCGAAATAAATAATGAAAGGGTAAAGCGCGAGAACTACGACAAACGTAATGCGGAAAATGATCGACTGGCTCACAACACCGTCAGAGCATCCAATACGTCCCCGATGGTCCGGACATCTTTGAAGACGTCCGGGGAGATCTTCTTGCCGGTCAGTTCCTTGAGCTGCACGAGCAGGTCGACAGCATCGATGCTGTCGATTTCCAGTTCCTCGTAGAGGTTCGCGTCTCGTGAAATAGCCGACTCGTCAACTTCGAACTGGGTGACGAGGATCTCCTTGATCGTCGTGTACAGAGCTTCACTTTCCATACGAGAATTCTATGACAGTTCGGCGTCGAATAGCGACACCAGGGCGTCGTTTACCTGGTATCTCGCATGCCTCTGATCGACATCTCCGGTCGTGAGATTCTCGACCGCGATGGGGGGCAGGACGGTAATTTTGAAGCGTGGCGCCGATGGCGGGATGCGGTACCACGGAACATGCTTCGCCAGCATTTGCGACTTGCAGCTGAGCGCGACCGGAAGGATGCTCGCGCGTGCGCGAACTGCAACTTCGGCTGCGCCGAGCTTGAACCGCAGCGGCTGGCCGTTCACTTCCCGCGTACCGCTCGGAAACAGCAACAGGCTCGCCCCGGACTCGAGGCGCTGCACGCAGGAATCGAGCAGATCCGCCGGCTCGCGATTGGAGATGTAATTCGCCAGCCGGACCGAGATTCCCAACACCGGATTTTTCGTAACCGCCTCTTTGATGACGCAATCGACCTGCGGAAACAACGAAATGAGAATGACGACGTCAATCAGGGTCGGGTGGGTGGCAAGTATCAGCTGACCGCCTCTCGGGTCGACGTGCTCCATGCCTGTGACTCGAATGGAAATCAGCCTGCTCGAACAAGCGACCCAGACGAACAGGGAGAATGCCGCGCTGATCAGCTTCCTCGCGGCGACCTGCCTTTTGCGCCCATCCCACACAAACACAGAAAGGAGCGGAAACACGACAAAGCCCATAAACAGGCCAATCAACCCGAAAAATATCCAGAACAGGGTCGTGCCGACCCATCGGTATGCGAAATTGAGGTACTTCATGCGGTGCGCTGCTGGATGTTGCCGCCAGGAACCTGTGATGCGGCTGGCGTTGCGGTAACGATCAAGGCAATTCCATGATGCCCGGGTTGCGGTTATTCTACACCACCAAACCCTCGGGAAATCTTGCGCACAGAGCTCGCCATCCGGCGGGCGAGTGGAGTAAATGCGACTAGCGATTGGAAACTATACGGCTACCTCGGCTGCCGGCATCGGGCTGGCTGCGATGCGCGAAGCAATCGGGAAGCGGCGCTCGGGTCTGCGGCGCAACGACCTCGAGGGCTGTGATCTGGACACCTGGATCGGCCGCGTGGATTCTCTTGAGTCCGTGTCGCTGCCGTCTCGCCTGGCGCATCTCTACAGTCGCAATAACCAGCTGGCATGGCTGGGCCTGCAGCAGGACGGCATGCTGGATAGCCTCGCCAGGCTCAAGGAACAGCTGGGCCAAGACCGAATCGGCGTGATCATGGGGACCAGTACGTCGAGCATCGGCAGGACCGAGGAAGCCTACACGCGCTTGCTGCCGTCCGAGAGAATGCGTAAGGAGTATTGCCAGCCCGAAGTACATAACCTGCATTCTCCAGGGCTCTTTGTTGCTGAGGTTAGCGGGATTACCGGTCCCTCCTTGACGATCAGTACGGCCTGTTCGTCGAGTGCGAAAGTTTTTGCGTCGGCATCGCGGTGGATCAGTCATGGCCTGGTCGATGCAGTACTCGTCGGCGGAATCGACAGTCTGTGCATGAGCATTTTGTACGGCTTTAATTCGCTCGAACTCGTATCACAGAATCGTTGCCGTCCCTTTGACGAGCGGCGCGACGGCATCAATATTGGTGAAGGCTGCGGCTACGCGATACTGGCGCGCGAAGAGCTGATTGCGGATGCCGAGTTCGCATTGCTCGGCTATGGCGAAAGCGCAGACGCGTATCACATGTCGCATCCGCACCCGGAAGGTAAGGGTGCCGTCATCGCTATCGACAGAGCGCTCGAGAGATCGCAACTTGCTGCAGACGACATCGACTATGTCAATCTGCACGGTACTGCAAGCCAGGCCAATGATCGTATCGAAGCGCACGCACTGGCACAGAGATTCGCCGAGAGCACGCTCGCAAGTTCTACAAAAGGCTGGACCGGTCACGCGCTCGGCGCTGCCGGAATTCTCGAGGCAGTCATCACGCTGGAGGCACTGCGACACAACTTGATTCCGGGCACGCTCAACTGCGAGCAGCCGGATCCCGATTTCGAATTTGGCGTACTCATGGAAAATGTGGCTATGCCCGTGCGCAATGCAATGACCAATTCGTTCGGCTTCGGCGGCAACAACGCCACGCTGATATTCGGGCAAATCAATGACTGACGTAGACATTGCAGGCCTCGGTGTCTGGAGCGAGCACTTCTCGAACTGGGACGGGTTTTGCGCTGTCCTGGCCGGGAGTGCCGGTACGCAGAGCGCCGCGTTGACGCCCGAACTGATTCCGCCGAAAGAGCGGCGTCGCGCGCCGCTTGCTGTCAAGATGGCCGTCGAGGTCATGGACCAGGCTTGTCGGATGGCCGCAGTGGAACCGTCCGAGGTCGCAACGGTGTTCGCCTCCGGAATGGGAGACATGCAGATCACTGATTACATGTGTCGTACCCTGGCGACGTCGCCGCGAATGATCTCGCCGACCAAGTTTCACAATTCCGTACACAATGCGTCGACCGGTTACTGGTCCATCGCTACGCACTCACACAGCCCGGCCAACGCGATTTCAGGGTATTCACACTCGGCGGCCGTAGCGATCCTCGAAGGTGCTGTTCAGGCGGTTGAGGAGGAGGTTCCGGTTCTCGTCGCCGTTCTGGAGATGGCCGCTCCCGCTCCGTTCAAGTCGGTCTACGATTCAGATCACCCGTTTTCCGCCGCGCTGTTGTTAACACCGGCCGGTTACCACGCATCGCCGGTCGCATCCGTCCGGCTCGGCGTTGCAAGCGGGGCCGTCGATGATCCGCCTTTACCAACAATCCATGGTGTCGATTTGTCGAACAATTTTGCGGCCAGGCTATTGTCGCTGTTTACCGCAATCGCGCAACAGGGTAATGCAACGCTGCAATTCCCGCTGTCACGAAACGCGACGCTGTCACTTTCGATCGCTGCAGGACACGCGGTCAGGACAGCCAATGCCTGAAGCGCATTCCGATTTCGACGTCGCGATCATTGGCGGTGGTCTCGCCGGTCTGACGCTGGCGATGCAGCTGCGGCAGGAGTCTCCCGATCTTGCCGTCGTGGTACTCGAGCGCAACCGCCTGCCGCCGCCGGTGGCCGCACACAAAGTTGGTGAGTCAACGGTCGAGATTGGTGCGCACTATCTGTCGGATACGCTTGGACTGAGCGAGCTTCTCGAGCGTACGCAGTTGAGAAAGTTCGGCCTGCGGCTGTTCTTCGGCAGCGGCATACACGATGACCTGTCCAAGGCGGACGAGCTCGGCGCCAGTAAGCTGCTGCCGGCGATCAGCTATCAGATTGACCGCGGCAAACTGGAGGGTGACCTCGCAAGTATCCTGCACGAACGCGGTATCGCAGTGCACGACAACTGTGTCGTGAAGCGGGCATCGATCAGTGACAAAGGCAGCTTGCATGAAGTGGCGGTCAAGAGAAATGGCCAGGCGGAGACAGTTCGTTGCCGCTGGGTGGTCGATGCAGGATCGCGAGCGGCGGTAATCAAGCGCGGGCTCGGAATCGGCAAATCCTGTGAGCATAAGATCGGCTCTGCCTGGTTCCGGCTGGACAAGGCTATTTCGGTTGACGAGTGGTCCGACTCCGAGCCCTGGAAGCGGCAGTGCAATCGGTCGCGGCGATTCTCGACAAACCATCTAATGGGCAGCGGTTACTGGGTATGGATAATTCCGCTCGCCGGCGACAAGACCAGTATCGGGCTCGTTGCCGACCCCGACGTTCACCCACTGTCATCTTTCAACAGCTTCGACAAATTCACGAATTGGCTGTCTTTTCACCAGCCCAAACTTGCGAGCGAGGTGATGGATGCGCGCGATACCCTGATGGATTTCATGTTTCGCAAGAACCTGTCGCAGGACAGTAACCAGGTCTGGTCTCGTGACCGCTGGGCGCTGACCGGCGAGTCGGGTTTATTTGCCGATCCGTTCTATTCGCCGGGTTCCGATTTCATCGGTATCAGCAATACGTTCATCAGCGACATGATTCGGCGCGAGCGTTCCGGCGAGCAATTTCCGATGCACGCCGCCGTCTATCAACAAATGTACATGTCGTTCTACAGCAGCACGATGAGCCTGTACGAGCAGCAGTACCAGGGCTTCGGTGACACACGACTGATGGTGGTCAAGACAACCTGGGACTATGCGTACTACTGGTCCGTACTGACCTGGTTATATTTTCGTAATGTCATGACCGACATCGAGTTCATCCGCAGCGTTCAACCCGGGCTCATCGCGATGCGCGAGCTGAACGAAAAGATGCAGGCTGCATTCAGGGCGCGCGCGGCCGAGAAATACGAGGACCAGGGCAAGAGCCGGTTTTTCGATCAAACAGCGATACCGGTGCTGTATGACCTGAACGCCGCACTGCTCGAGCCAATGGATAACCTCGACTCTGAATTCAAGGAAAACTGCGACCGGCTCAACAGCTTGTCGCCGATGTTGCTTTCATTGCTCGCCGAAAAGGCGTCCGACGGCAACCGTGCCTGCAGCCTTCTCGGCGATCTCAGACAACGATTCAACTGACGGTCTTGCGCAGTAGCCGGCTTCCCGAGTAGGCGACGAGGTAACTTATAAGCGCGCCCGAGGCGACCGTCAGCCCGAGAAACTTGAGCAGTGGAATGGATGATCCGGCCAGAATGCCGAACGCAAGTGTGGTGGATGCCGCGCAGGCAAGCACGCCTTTGTCGGTTGCCCGCCGCTCGCGCAAAGACTCCGATCGACTCAGGAACAGTGCATAGTCCAATCCCAGCCCAAGCACCAGTAGCAGGGCGACCAAGTGAATGACAGTCAGGTTGCCGTGCAGCATCGTGATGGTCGCGATCGTAGCCGCGAGCGAAGCCGCGACAGTGAGCCCGATCCAGAGCGTTTGCCGAAACTGCCCGCGCACAAACCACAGCAGCGCGATTATGATCAGCGAAGCCACAAGGATCGTGCGCAGAGCGCCATTGCGGTAATCGCGCATCAGCTCGACCGAGGATGCCTGCAGGTCGACAAGGTCGGCTCCGATATTCCACCCCGAGACGCGTTCTGCCAGCTCATCCGGCCGCGGTAGTACGACAGAAATCAGCGATACCCATTCGCCGCCGAGTTGCAACAGGTGTGAGTCGAGCCACGATCGCAGTGGCGTGTCCACGATGCCCGAGGGCGTCAATGCCGGCAGCGTTCTTGCGGTGTTTGCGCCGGCGGCAAACGTGTCGAAAGCGTCCGCACGAAACGGTGTACCGATGAGCGCTTCGCTGAGTTCACGTTGCAATACCTCCGCTGCAGGGATCGCGTCCTGCCGGCGCTGCTGCGATTGCAGGCTGGGAAGCATCTGACTGACCGACTGCCAGTTCTCCAGCAGGCCTTCGTCGACGGCTTCGGCCAGCAGGCGATCCGCCGACTCGCTTGCCTGCAGCAGAGTCTCGAGCGAGGTATTGTGCATCACGAGCTGATAGCGCATGTCCGGGGTCACGGCCGCAGCGCGAAGAGAGCGATCTGCAGCCAGGCGCTCAACGGCCACCGGGCTCAGGCTCGACAGCTCATCGTCCCATAGCCCGCCCTCGACTGTCCCCAGGACAGCGACAACGGCGACGAGCAGCACGATGACGGCCGCCGGGTAGCGCAGCATGGGCGCGTGCTTTACCTCGGGTGCGAGCGTACGCGAAGCCTGCCGCTTGGGTAACAGCAGCGGCAGCCAGGCCCGTGTGGCCAGCATGGCGACGGTCACTCCGCCCGCCGTGAACAGCCCCAACTGAGCCAGTCCCTGCGAGCCCGAGAACGCGAGCGCCAGGTAGGCAATCACCGTGCTGAGTACGCCGAGTCGCAAGGTCGGCCAAATGCGCTGCATAGCCACCTGGCCCGAGTCGTGCTGCGCGTGACTGAACAAATGTAGCGGATAGTCCACGGCGACGCCGAGCAGCGTGAAGCCGAATGCCAGCGTGATACCGTGAACCTGATCGAACACCAGGCTGACGAGGGCGAGGCCGGCCAGGAAACCCATGCCGAGCGGCACCGTGGCAAGCAGCAATAAACGCGGGCTGCGGAACACCACGAGCAGTACGAGCAGTAATGCGCTGGTAGCGAGCACGGTTCGTTTCGTCGCTTCGGCGCGGATGATCTCTTGCAGTTCAACGCTGAATGCACCAACCCCGGTGACATCGAGACTCAGCGCTTTCGCCGCTGGAACGGCCGCAAATGCGTTCCGTACGGCGCGCACGGCTTCGGACTGTGCCGCGATGTCGATCGACGCAGCGCGCGTCTCCGCCAGCAGAACGGCACTGCCGTCGGCGGCGAACCAGAGATCGCCGCCCATATCGACAGGGGCGAGACTCTCGAGTATTTCCAGCGTTACGAGAAATGGGTCGCGAGCAATGAGGTCCAGCAGAGCAGAACCCGCGCCGAATGCGAGGTCCTGCAGGCGCGCCTGAACAGCGCGCTGCAGTGACGCGAGGCTGTAATCAATATCGCGCATCAGCAGGTAGTACCTGTTGATCGGCTCGGGTACGGTTGCGCTGTCGTCGGGCAGTTCGCCATTCAGCACCGAGACGAAAGCAGGGTTTGCCGACAATGTCTGCCGGAGCTGCTCGCTTGCCTCGGCAAGCCGGTCTTGCGGGGCGCCACTGACGCCGATAACGAGCAACCGGGAGCCAGGCCCTTTGCGGATTTGCTCGATAAGAATGTCATGTGTCAGCGTAGTCTGTTGCGGCAGGAATGCGCTCAGGTCGAAGCTCACTTCAAGGCGTGCCGCAAGCACGAGGATCATGAGCGACGCTGCGGCCAGCCAAAGTATCGATCTCTGCCACGCTGTCGAAAGCGACGGCTTCACAGCGGTGTATCGTCGCGCAGCAGCTCCATCAGGTGCCATTCGTCGTTTTTGAGATCAATGCGAATACTCGTTACGGACTGACCATTTCCGGCAACCTGCAATCCGGCGAGGCGCTTCGCGATCCTGCGCGAAGTCGGTGTCAACTGTAGCGACCAGGACTCACGTGATCCGTCGAGTTCGACATCGAATACCGATTTCAGTTGCTCTGAGTCGCCCGAGAGAATGGCTTCGATTGCCCCAAGAATTGTCTGCAGTGACTTGCTTTTTCGCAGCGGCAGTTTTCGCGTAGTGCCGTCTCTTTCAATGACGACCTGGCCGGCTTCAATCAGAAAAGCCTCGTCGAACGGCGTCTCGATGACCTTGCGCAAGGTCCCCGCCTGCAGATATTCGAGATATCCCGTCAATATCATTGGCTCTTTGAACATCTGATTGTGCCGTTCCTCGCGAAAACCGACACGAGCAGGCGGCGCGACCGTGGTGCCATCGAGCACGGCGCCCAGTTCCAGGGACCAGGCAGACGGCGCAGCGAATAACAGGGTCGCAAGCACGAACTGCGTGCGGACCAGGCGATAAACATGCTCGGCCGTCATGGCAAGTCTAGGTGGCGTCGTCCGCAGGTCCCTCATACTCCGCTTTCCTGCTCCTTCTGGTTTCCTCAAACAGTTCGACAACCATTTTCCTCGCCAGTTTGCCGGTCTCCTGACGCGGAAGCATTGGCACGACGTAGACAGGACGCGGCAAAAAAGCGGGCTCCAGGCCCCGTTTGAGCTCGTCGAGGATATCAGACGGCTCCAGGCCCGGCGCAACGACCAGCGCCGCGAGCCGCTTGCTCGTGTCATCCGGCGTGAAAATCACGCCGTCGATGACGCCGGGAATCGCATTCAGGCGATGATTCAGATCGGCAAGCGAGGCGCGTTTGCCGGCAATATTGACCATATCCTGATGCCGGCCGAGCCAGCGAAAGTGGTCCTTGTCAACGAGTTCCACGACATCCTGCAGGGCGACATCTTCGGGAAGATGTGCAGCGCTGATGAGAGCGCCATTTTCGCCAATGGTGAGGGCAAAACTTTTCGACAGCCGCCATAGTGATTCCGATGCCGTGTGCCGGGCCGCAAAGGTCCCGGCCTCGCTACAGCCGAATATTTCGATGACCGCTGCGGCAAACCTATCTTCCAGTTTTTGCGCCAGCTCTGCCGTCATCGGTGCCGTGGCGCTATAGATACAGTCAATCCTGACATCGCCGACATTGGCATTTAGCAAAGCATCGAGGTGCACAGGAGACGAAACCAGCGCGCGTGGTTGGTCAAGTGACGCCAGGGCATCAGCGATATCCTGCGGAAAAAACGGCGTGAGATAACTGACCGCAACGTCGCAGAAAAGCGGCAACAAGACGGATGTCTCGAACCCCCACATGTGTTGGGGCGGAACTGTTGCCAACAGATGCATCGGTCCTGTTCTGTCCTCGAGCAGCAGATCGATGTTGCTCTGCGTGCTGACGCGAATTGTCCGCCAGTATTTCCGATTGGGCGTCGACTTGCCGGTGCTGCCGGATGTAAAAGCGATTGCGCACAACTGATCATCGGGAATTCCCGGCACGCCAGGATCAATCGTGCCCTCTACCGGGAAATTGCTGTCAAAGCACTCCATGTTGTCGAGGCCAGCGTCACCAAACGAATAACAATCCCCATACTCGTCGGCCAATGTTTGGAGAGTTTGCCGCTGTCGATTCGGCGGCATCAGCGTGCACTGCCCCGCGATCACGGCAGCGCAGAAGCCGAGAAGAAATGCGTAGCGGTCCGCGGCCAGATTAATAACATACTTGTGGTCTGGCAGCTTCCTGGATAGCGCCTTGGCCTGGGTGAGAAATTGATCGACCCTGACATCGCCGGCCGGTCCATGAGCAATCATCTCGCCAGCGCGGCGGGTCGTAAGAGGATGCAAATATTCAGCTGTCATGCGATAGATCAACCGACGTGCCCGCAAACCCCGGCGCCGCAAGACCTCGGAATATTTGGCGCAACTATGCCGCTTCTTGGGCGATATAAGCGCTCAGGCTGCGGAGCGAGCCAAAAACCTCCTGGATGTTGGCATCATCGGCTTTCAGCTGCACAGCGTATTTTTGTGTGATCGCCAGAGCCAGCTCGAGCGCATCGATCGAATCGAGGCCGAGACCCTCGCCAAAAAGAGGCTCTTCCGGTGCGATATCACTCGCGGCGATGTCCTCGAGATTCAGACACTCGACGATGAGTTCAGCGACTTCTTTTTCGTGATCCGATTGCGGCTGCATTTCGTTTTATGTTCAGGGAGCTTGTGAGCCAACAGATAGTGCATGATAATTTGTTGCACGGAATAAGCAACAGGCCGAAACAGCAAATATGGTGGCTTGCAATACAACTGACGTTCTCGTCATTGGTGGGGGTCCCGCCGGTACGACCTTTGGCTGTTTGGCAGCAAAACGCGGCTGGGACGTTGCCTTGCTCGAAAAAGGCCGGCACCCGCGATTTCATATCGGGGAGTCATTGCTGCCGATGAATCTCTCGATTCTCGATCGCCTCGGCGTGCACGAGCAGGTCAAGGCAATCGGCGTGCTCAAGCCGGGTGCCGATTTTACCGTCGCGAATTCCGGCGCTGAGTTGCAGACGTACCGCTTCGAAGATGCGCTGGGTGACAGTCCGGATCACGCTTTCGAAGTGCGCCGCTCGGAGTTTGACGAGCTGCTGTTCGAGAACTGCAGGGCAGCAGGCGTAGAGGCCAACGACGAAACCACGGTAACCCACGTGGAACGTCTGGAGAACGGCAACCACAAAGTGACCGCGGTTGACGCCGCTGGCGAAGAGTCATTCTGGGAAACTCGTTTCCTCGTGGACGCCTCGGGCCGGGACACCTTCCTGTCGAGTCGAAACGGCTGGAAAAAACGAAATCCCAAGCACGCCAGCGCCGCGGTATTTGCGCACTTTCGCGGTGTCGAGCGCAGGCCGGGAAACGACGACGGTAACATCAGCGTTTACTGGTTCGAGCATGGCTGGATCTGGATGATCCCGCTGCGTGACGACATCATGAGCATCGGCGCCGTTTGCTACCCGGAATACATCAAGACGCGCCGCGGATCGTTGGACGAGTTCTTGCTGGACACGCTTAATGGCATGGAGGAGGTGCGGGCTCGAATGCAGCAAGCCGAGCCCGTCAGGGCGGCGCAGGCAACGGGCAACTACTCGTATCTGTCGCAGCGGATGGACGGTCCCGGTTACCTGATGATCGGGGACGCGTTTGCGTTCATCGATCCGGTATTCTCGAGCGGTGTCTATCTTGCCATGGGCAGCGCGGAGCGGGGGGTGGACGTTGCGCAGGCCTGGCTCGAGGACAACAAAAGAGCGTATCGCAGGGCATCTCGAAAATATCGACGCGTAACGAAGCGGGGGCTTGCCGCGTTCTCGTGGTTTATTTATCGTTTTACGACGCCGGCCATGATGTACCTCTTTTCCAATCCGCGAAACAAATTGAAGGTCGTCGAAGGTGTCGTATCAATGCTGGCGGGAGACGTCTTTTCGAACAAAGCAGCTCGCCGCCGACTCCAGGTCTTCAAAGTCATCTATGCTTTCGCCTGGCTGTTCCACTGGAAGGCTTCGCTCGCGGCCCGCAAAGCACGTCGCCCGGAAATTCGGACCCGGCTTCAGCGAAGCCATGCTGCAGAATGAGTAACGCAGTTACTACAGCAGATCACGTGACCGATCTCAGCGCGCGTGAGCGCCCGCTGGACGTCACACTGACCCGTGACGTTGATCCACCGACCCCTGCGCATAATCTGCTGGTCGGCTTTCATTTCGGCAAGAGTGATGACATCGAGCACCCGGCGATCGTCAATGCCGGACTTGTACCAATCGGTGGCGAAGATCTTTACGAATGCTGGTGGTACAAGGGCGACGTCGAACTAAAGACAATCGGCAACGTGCGCATTGCGGAATGTGAAGACGTCGCTGTCACCGTGCTGCAGCAGCCGGATGCCGCAGCCGAAAGATTCCGTAAAAGTACTTATGATGCTTACCATGAGCTGCTGGCTGGCGTACAAACGACCGAGCACTGCCACCTCGTCAGGATCTGGAACTACTTCGGCGACATCAATGAGGGCGAGGAAGACAGGGAAAAGTACCGTCAGTTTTCGATGGGTCGTGCAAGTGCCTTTGAGGAGCTCGGCGTCTTCGACGAAGCCGTGCCAACGGGAACGGCGATTGGCACGATCGGCGCAAGCGAATTATCGATTATCGCGCTGTCGTCGAAGCATGACTTCCGGCCCGTTGAAAACCCGCGCCAGGTCAGCGCATTTCGCTATCCGCGGCAATACGGACCGAAAAGCCCCAAGTTCAGTCGCGGCGGCTGTGTATCTGTTGCGGAGCACAGTCTGTTTTTGATCTCCGGTACAGCCGCAATCGTCGGACACGAGTCAGCCCACCCGCACGACACGGTTTTGCAGATCAGCGAGACGCTTCGGAATCTTGATGAATTGTGCGCAGCTATGTCCGGGTTACACGACGGCCCCCGTCTGGTGCTCGATAATGAGTGCGTGCTGCGCGTTTACCTGAGAGATTCGAACGATCTGGAATTCGTTGCGAGGAAACTGAACGGGATGTTTGGCAGCGTCAGGTCGAATGTTGTGTTCCTGCACGCCAATATCTGCCGACGCGAACTCATGGTCGAGATTGACGGCGTCAGAATAATCTGACAGCTAAAAAGATGCCCGGTCCGCGGGCTTTTTTCTAATACTGCATCATGACTCAAAACATGTATTGGACGGCGATTTGCGTTGCGCCGACGAATGCGTCGAGGATCGGGCCGAGCGCGTCGTCCTTCCGGACCATCACGCCGGTATACGCGGAGAAAGCCTCGAAGATTCTTGTGGCGCTTGCCGTCATTTGTCTGGCATCTGGCGCCGCCCACTCTGACGAACTCAGAATTCTCGTTTACGGCGCGACCGGCAAGGTCGGAACGCACGTCTTAGATGAGGCACTAGCGCGAGGCCATTCGGTTACCGCCGTATCGCGTGATCCGTCGAGTATTCAAAAACGACATCCTAAATTGATTGCCGCTAAAGGTGATCTCCTGGATTCGGACAGCATCGCGAGCCTCGTCGCCGGTCAGGACGTCGTCGTTATTTCGGTGCGTGGAATTCTCGGTAAATCGAAAAAGCCTGAGAACGCATTGCAGCGACTCGCAGTGGAGAAGATGGTCGGTGTGTTGCGAAATTTGGGTGACGCTGCACCGCGTCTCATTCACGTTGGCGGATCGGGCACACTCGAAGTCAAGCCAGGCGTTATTTGGGCCGATAAGATTCCGAAATTGTTCGTGCCAAAAAGTCTGGAGGCAGAGATTCAAGGACAGGTTCTGGCGCTGGAATATTTGCGTACCGTGACAGACGTAAAATGGACCTACGCTACGCCAGCGAAGAATTTCACGAACAAGGAGCGCACCGGTATCTTTCGCATTGGTGGCGATGCGCTGCTCGAGGACAAGCGCGGCAGGAGCAGGATTTCACGCGCAGATTTTGCGGTCGCCCTGATAAACGAGGCAGAAAACGCGGCGCATGTGCGGGAACGCTTCTCGGTCGCTTATTAGTCTTTTGTGTGGGCGCCGACGCGATACCGGAACCCGATTCCGATCGCGTAGACGTCGGGACTGTATGGCTCGGCGCCGAGGCTCAGGACAACCGGTATCGTCGCCGGCCTGACGCCCGCCAATGCCCAATCTTCGGCTTTGAAGCGTTGATAGAGCAGGTTGAGAGTCAACTCGAGCCGCTCGGACTGCCGGTAGGATAGCCTGAAACGCAGGTAATCAAGCACCGACTCCAACTCCGGGAACTCGCTCGGACCGCCGAGCGCGGTGTCGACGATAATTTCTGACGCACCGTCGGAACGCAGGTAGTCCATCTGCAAATCGACTTTTTCCGCCAGGTTGCGGATACGAAATCCCACGCCAACAGTCGTGAAGTCGTCGTCGTGCGTCGCACTCCAGTCGGGTGCCGCGAATGCCTCGCTGCCGCTTTGCTTGGACTCCATATCCTCAAGGCCAGCCGTCACGTACAGCGATGCATTCTCGGCGATCGTCCAGTTGAAATCGGCCGCAACGCGCAGTTCTTCGCCGCTCGTGATGCCGAGTTCGGAGTCGGTATAACTGTCATCGGCATAAAGGGCGTTGAGCGTCACCGAATACTTGTCGGACGAAAACGACATCGACAGGTCGCCGAATTCGCGATAGCGGTACGCCAGGTTGTACTTGCGCAGCAGCGGGTTCTGGCCGATTGATGCGGCGAACACTTCGTTGTAGCTGTCGATGTCACGTTCGGAAGCACCGCCGCGAACGTCCAGTTCGAGCGCAGACGTTGGCTGCCAGCGCAGTCTGCCCCAACCGATGTCTTCCGTCTGCTCGGCGACTTCCTGGAAGTCACGGTCGATATCCTTGCGGTCATAGCCGGCCGACACGCGCACGGTGTCCAGCAGATCATAGTCGGCACTCAGGCTCAGTGACGAGCGCTCGAAACTGTATGGGATGTTTGTCTCGAGAGCCGTACTGGCAAAAGTGTCGACGATGACTCTGTTCCACACATCCTGCGCAGTATTGTTGTCGCGTTCGTCAAAGCGATAGCTGAACTTGATGCGGCCCTTGTCGATGACCCTTGAGGTGACGGCAAGTGCGAAGTTAGTCGTGTCGACGCTGCCATTGAGGCTCGTGCGCGGCAGCGGACTCGTCGGGACGCTGCTCGTAACCGTATAAGGCAGCATCGAGGCGTCCTGCTCGATATCCCCGATCGCAGCTGACAAACTGACCACGGTTTTTTGCTCGGTGAACGAGTATCCCGCCTGCAGGGAGACTTGCTGAAACTGATTGTCGGGCGCCTGCGCAATCGCAAACGTGTCATTGCCAATGAGCGGATCAAATGAATAGGGCTGTTCCCAGGTCAACGCCGAATTGTCATTGCTGAAGTCCGACAGGTACCAGCCGACCGCAATAAAGCCGTTGTCCACGTCATAGCGAACAGCGATGTCAATCTCGTCGGTGACATAGTCGAACGGCATCGGCAGGAGGCTGGCCTGTGCGAACGACGAGCCGCCCGTGATTTTCAATCCGTCCTGATCCTGCCGGCGATAGTCCATCGAAAAACGCCAGCGATCGGATGCCACGAAACCGGCGCCGAGATCGAAGATACTGCGGTCTCTCTCGATATTCAGCGGCACGAGGCTCGAAGCGAGCTGCGTCATGCCACTCGTCGTTCCCGCGTTCGCCCAGCCCGATGGCAGCGACAATGTGTCGCTTCCGGATCGGTCGAAAATTGTGGCCGTCGTATTGAACTGGCGCCGCGGTAGTTCCCGGTAACCGAGGTTGAAGTCCAGCGAACCAGGCAATCTGCCGTCAAGCTCGATGACGCGCGAGTCGAGACCGAGATCTTCGGCCAGCCAGCGCAGCCGGGTATTCGCGCCGGTGTACATTCCGCTGCCATCGACATTGGCATACGCGCCGTCTTCGTCATAGCCGGTAGCGTCGCCGAAGTAGGCCGAGTCCTCACTGACGTTGGTGGCACCTGCCTCGAAATGGGCCCGGTGGCCGTCCTCGAACGGGCAAAACTCGCAGACCCATTCGCTGGTATCCACAGTCTGCGCCTGTGCTGTCACGGCAAGAGCGGCGCCGACTATCAGACTAGAAAACAATTTGCGTTGCATCGTCATCACCCCTATCGCATCAGCCTCGAACCGGACGGATGGTTCGAACCGTGTACCTGCGAGTGGCAGTTTGTGCAGCTTTGTCCGAGCAGAAACTGCGACGGCGAGCCGCCCGCCAGACCGCCGGCATCCTGCGGGATACTTGGATGGCCGGACTGCGAGTGACAGCTCTGGCACAAGAGCGGCGCGCGCTTGGTCAGCATGCCCGGGTGATTCGACCCGTGCGGCGCATGGCAAAGCCCGCAGTCCTCGCTGACCGGTGCGTGCTCCCAGAGATACGGGCCGCGTTTCTCGGCGTGACATTGCTGACAGGTGTCGTTGACGTTCAGGCGCGCGAGCTGCGTGGCGGCGTTATCGCCGTGCATGTTGTGGCAGCCCATGCAGTCCATCTTGCCTTCAAAGATCGGGTGTGAGAAAGCCTTCCGCGTCTCGCTGCGCTGCATCTGATGGCAGGTAAAGCAGACGTCGGGCTGCGTAGACGTCTGCCGGACGGCATCCGCCGACGCGTGCAGGTCGTGACAGTCGGCGCAGCCGATTTCGTCACCGGGATGCGCACCCGTGTGCCAGCTGAAGCCGACGTCATTCTGGTGGCAGGCCAGGCACATCCCGTTCTGTTCTTCGACTGGCGTTGCCGAATCCGCAACAAAGCGGATTACAGACGGTCGCTCCTGCCCGCGCCGCACACGGCCAGCGTGCGCTCCGCCGGGTCCATGACAGGCTTCGCACTGCAACTGTCCGTCACCGAAAGGTCCCTGCGAGTTCGACGGCGCCCCGTGCTTGGTGTGGAACAAGGTCATGATCTCGGCATCGCCATGACAAGCGATGCAGGTGTCCGCGCCCTTGCGGCTGTATTCGGCGTCCTGGCCGTGTGCCGACGGCACGGCCATCAGTAACAAAGCGGCAATAAACACAGCCTGTATTAGCAATTTCATCTGAATCATCCGCTCGCTGTGTTAGTTAAAGAGAAAGGCGCCAACGCCGTGTACTTCTTTCACGTCAAACGCTCTACCGGGGCCATGGCAAATGACGCAGCTCTCGATTCCTGACGAGATCAGCGAGCTGTCAGCGGCCTTGCCGGCTGCAAAATCACCGCCGTTCGACCGCATGTGATCCGCCGCCAGGGCGTTCGTGTGACAGCTTGAACATACGGCTGTGTTCGGCGACACGACAACGTCATCGATCGGTGTCGAGGGATCGTTGGCATCGACGGTTGTGCCAAGCAACACGCCGGGGTCTACCGGATAGTATCCGCCAGCCGCGTGGCAACCTTCGCAGTTGTTCAGGCGGCCCGGATACACAACATCGAAATAGGGATGCGACGAATTGCCGAAGCCGCAGACACCGACATTGCCGGCATGGATGCGGTGAATCATGTTTTTGAGGTCGATTGCCTGATCGTCTGCGCCAAGATCATTGACACAGTCGCTGCCGGCGACGCGGCGACTAATATCCGTTGCATTGGGGTTGTGACACATGGCGCAAACTTCGGGTTTGTCTGTGCGGTTATTGCCATGCAGCGAAAGCTGCTTGTGACAGTCATCGCACTTTTCGATCAAAACGGCGTTACGACGCGGCGTCGCTGCCGCTCCGTCGACACCGAAATACTCAATGGCATTGGTCACGGCAATCCGCTCACTGCGGCCACCGACGGTCCCGTCGCCATTGAGATCCGAGCCGGGATGTCCTTCGAGCGCAACCGCGATAGAACCCGTGAGGCCGGCGGGGAGGCCGCTCGATGCGATGGCCGTGTAGACACCGTCGCCATCGACATCGGTGCCGGCACCACCGCAACCTACACCCAGGGCATTGATACCGAGCGGTGTCGCGTTCACCGTTCCGGCACCGCTGTTCGTGAAATCGTTGGTCGTCCAGCCGATATCGATCGCAAGACGGCTGGTGCCGTCCGCGCAGGCCGTGAACTCGGGAGCATTATCGAGATTGTAGGGTACGCCGCTTGCATCGGTAACCGCATAGTCGACTTCGAGCGGTGGTCCGCCCGCGACGACGTTCCTGACCGCCACGATAGTGAAGACGAAATTCCCGCTGGCTTCTAGCCCCGGAATTCGGTGAACCTCGTCAATTCGCACAAGTCGCCCGTCGCTGTCCGTAACGACCGTATCCTCGCCATGACAGTCGACACACTGCATGTCGTCCGCGAACTGCAGGCCGACAGGGTGAATACCGTTCTCGATCGCGTAGTCGTGCTGGCCGTTCCCGGCAACCCCGTCGTCATAGTGACAGGTGCCGCAGGCGGCGCGGCTGGGCACCTGGCGCCAGTTGCTCGCCTGCGGCGTGCCGGCGTCGCTTTCCTCGTGGCAGGTCTGGCAATTCCTGATGTCCTGCGTCCACACTACGTCGGACCATTCGTGCAGCCGGTCGCCGAAACCGACGATCTGATAATCGTCCCTGCCGGAATGGATATTGTGGATCAGGCGCTTCATGTCGACGCTGTTGCCCGTGTTGCCGTCGATTGACGACGGATTGTGGCACTGCACACAGTATTCGACGTCGAAGCGCGCCTCGCCGTGCGCCTCGAGATTGTCGTGACAGGCGTTACAGGTGTCGTTATCGACGATCAGGCGGGTAAACACCACCGCGCCGCCTGCCGGCACGAAATCGAACGGCGCGTTATTCGCCGGGATGTTTTCGGGCCAGAAGTCGCCGGAACTCGTGCGGATCTCGATGCCGAGCCGGTGCGTCTTGTTCGCGTCGAACTCCGGGCCGGCCGGATACTGCGTCAGTGCATTCGCGAAGGTGTATTCGTAGGTACCATCGTCGTTGTCGATGTAGCTACCGGCTGTCGCCGTCTCGGTCGTGGCCTGCGCGTTCGCGACGCCGCCATCGTCGCTCGTGACATAAGACTGCCACTCGCTCGAGCCCCCGTCAGTTCCTGGCGTCAGCTGGGACATGACGAATCCGATATTCGCGGCCGGCAGTCCGACGAGCCCCTGGCCGAGTTCGTTGGTCAGATAGAACTCTATTGTCGGTGCGCCACCCTCGGCTGATACGGAGGCGCTCGAAATCGTTACGTCGATCCTCTCTGCCGACGTAACCGGGACGTCGTTACCGACAGAGGGTCCCGTCGGGCCGGCGGGTCCGGGTGGGCCGGAATCCCCAGCTGACCCCGGGGAGCCCTTGCCGCCGCAGCCAGCAAGAATAAGGCCGAAGAGCATGAGAGCTGCAACGCGTGCTGAGCAGTTCACGTGGTCTGACATGATCCGTTACCTTTTCTTGTGGTTCAGCCGCATGCGAATACCGCTGCAATGCTTGTTGCGCCCGAATCTTGACTGCGCCTTCAGTCAATATCAAGACTTGACAAAACTAAGGGCTGGAAAACATCCAGCCCTTATCCAGATCTCAAAAGCGGGGCGCCTCAAGGAGGCGCCCCTGTCCGTGGTTGCTACTCGATGCCCGGATTGTGGTATTGCGACGTCTCGAATTCCGATCCAGCACCATGGCAGACTGCGCAAGCTTCCTGGCCATTCGGCAATCCACCAACGGTCAGAATATCGCTCTTCGCTACACCGACCTGGCCGCCTTGGGAGTTGAAGTGTCCCATTGCCGCGATGCTGGTGTGGCATGCACCGCAGTTTGCCGCCGTGGGCGTCGTCGCTGCATCGTCGAGCCAGCTCGTCGGATCGGCGCCGCCATCGATGCTGACAGCGCGCGCCGTCGTGCGAGGCACGTCGTAAGATCCGGGTACGTGGCAGGTATCGCAGTTAGCGACGTTCTGCGGGAACGTGATGAACTCGAACTCACCACCGTCAAACGTCGTGCTGCCCGAATGGATCGAATGGACCATGTAGCCCATCGCAAAGCCTTCGCCTAAACCATCGGGTGCGTTGTCCCCATTGTGGCAATTCAGGCACATCTTGACGTTGCCATTGCGATTCGTGCCGTGTGCCTGGAGCTGCTTGTGACAGGCATTACACTTGTCGCTCTCGAACGCAACCTGCCGCTCCGCACCCGGGAAGAATACCGCGCTGGTAGCGGCGGCTCGCTGGCTGCCCACAGTCCCGTTGTGGTCGGTCACACCAACGGCCGCCGGATGACCGCCAAGACTGATCATCACGTCGCCGCTGAAGGCATTCGGCAGAGAGGTGAAATACGTCACGGTATAGCTACCGTCCGCATTGACCCAGCCGGGATTGGCCGCGATGTCACGCTGCAGTGCCGCGAGATACATCCGGTGCGGATGGGCGGGTTCATAATCTACCGGCCCCGCGCCCTGGTCGCGCAGGCTTCCCGTCGCGCCGAGTTCATCGCCGTTGTAGATGTCGTCGGTCGACCAGGCGACGTACAGGTTCAGCGACGAATTAGCATCGTTGAACTCCGGATCGTTGATGATGTCGTAGGGCGTACCAGCGGCATCCGTGACCCGGAACGTGATCACAGGCGTCTGGCCCGGACCGGTGTTGGTCGCATCGAGAATCTCGAAAATGAAATCCTGCCCCAGCTCATTTCTGAAGCGCGCGTCGCCACTGATACGGCTATGGATAGACAGAGGTGGACCCGCCGTCGATATTGCACCAAGGTGGCAGCCCGCGCAGGTGCCGTCGTCAGCCACGGCCGTAAAGGCACCGTTAAGGGCTCCGGCCGCACCGTGATCGAACCGGTACTGCGCGACGCCGGTCACGGCATCGAAATTTTGTGCGACGAGTCCGTTAGCATGGCAACCACCGCAGGTCTTGGCGGTTGCGGCTGCGTTCCAGTTCTCGCCGTCGGGATGCGTCATCGATGCCGTGTGACACGTTTCGCAATAAGTCTTCGACTGCGGATAGGTGACCTCGCCATAGGGATGTGCAGAGTCGCTGAAACCCCAGATGACGAATTCAGCTACCGTTCCACCGAAGGTGCGGTCTTCGCCCATGTGAATCGAGTGCGCCAGATGGGCCAAATCCAGCGAATTGCCCGAGTCCTGGTCGACCGTGCCGGGGTTGTGGCAGGTTACGCAGTACTCGACCGACTTGCGCGGGCCGCCGTGCATCGTGAATTCGATGTGGCAGTTGGCGCAGTTGTTGGTGTCCGCGATCAGCTTTGTGACGCCCGAACCGGCGCCGCCATCGGGCACGAAGTCGTACACCGGATTGAACGGCGCGAGCGGCACTTCGCCATCGCCGTCGAGACGAATCTCGAGACCGACGCGATGCGTCAGGTTCGGCTCCCAGGGAACGGCGATAGGAGCCGTGATGTTGGTCACGTCCGTACCAAAGGTGTACCGGTACTGACCGGGCGCCACTTCGACATGCGAACCGCCACTGAAGCGACTGTCCGTCGTCGCCTGGATCGACAGATCCAGCACGTCATTGCCCCTGCCGGTAGCGTTATCCAAAACGTCTTCGACGCGATTCACATAACTCTGCCAGTACGGCAGTCCACCGTTGATGTTCGGATTGGTATTCGGCACGAGTTTGGCGAACGTGAACCAGACGAAGCCGGAGGCAATACCCTCGGCCGGGTTGCCCTGGGCGTCAGTTACTGTGAAGTCAACTACGGGAGGACTGCTGACCGTCACGCCGGTAATTGTGGCCTGCAGTTTACCCAGCGCCGCGATCTCGTCTGCGGTCAGTGTGCTGCCGTCACCGATCATAATGGCAGTGCCGGCTCCTGGCCCCGGCGGCCCTGCTGGCCCCGGTGGTCCCGCTGGCCCTGGTCCGCCCTGCGGGCCTGCAGCGCCGTCCCTGCCGTCATCGCCATCGCAGGCGGCGAGTGCGAGTACGGAAAAAATGAAAAAAACTTGACCAATCTTGCGAACGCTGAACATGTCCGTCCCCTGGTTTATTGCATCACGAAGTATTCGGGATTTATTTCGGTTTTCTTGAGACTTACTGTGATCTTGTAACAGATCGCGTAGTCAAACCTTATTGTTAGATATACGTATGTAGATGGCCAAATTCGCAACTGTTTTTTGTTACCGTTTCATGGCACAAAGTAACCAGGTAATATCGCGTGCGCGTGACGCTATTAAAGGGATCAACATGAGAATCAATCGCATTTGTTTTGTTTCGGTTTTACTGCCATTTTTTGCGGCGGTATCGTCCGCTTCCGAACTCGAGTCCGTCGTCGAGAACTGCAACGGCTGCCACGGGGACGACGGCGTCAGTCAATGGTCTGATGTGCCGACGATCGCGGGTATGCCGGAGTACGTGCACGCTGACGCTCTGTATTTTTTCCGCGATAACGAGCGGCCCTGCAGCGAGAGTGAGTACAAGCAGGGCGATACGAGCCGCCCGGCGACGACCATGTGCAACGCCGTCAGTGATCTGAGTGATGACCTGATCGATGAGATTGCTGCCTATTACTTCGAACTTCCGTTTATTGCGGCACAGCAGGAATTCGACGCGGGCCTGGCGGCGACCGGCAAGGGCGTACACGACGCGCAATGCGACAAGTGCCACTCCGATGGCGGATCGAATCCGGACGACGAGGCTGGCATCCTGGCCGGCCAGTGGATGGGTTACCTCGAAGCGTCGTTTGCCGAGTACAGGTCCGGTGATCGCGAGCAGCCGAAGAGCATGCAGGACGCAATCGACGCCCTCAGCGATGACGAGGTAAAGGCGCTCGTTCACTACTACGCCAGCCAGCAGTGACCGCCGACAAGACCGGAGGCGAGTTTTTCGAAAACCTCTTCGAATCCATCGATGCGATGGACACGGAGCGGTTTTTGAGTTTTATCGACGAAGATGCGACGTTTCGCTTCGGTTCCGCACCGCCGGTCAAAGGTCATGCTGCCATACGTGCTGCGGTCGAGAGTTTTTTTGCTTCGTTTGCCAAGCTGCGACATGTGCTGCAACGGCAGGTCGCAGATGACGATGCCGTCGTCTGCGAGGGCGAGGTAACGTACACGCGACACGACGGCAGCATAATTACACTGCCTTTTGCCAATGTCTTCGAAGTCGATGACGGGCTGATTTCACTGTACCGGATCTACATCGATATCGGCCCGCTATACGCGGCATAACAGCATGCCGACTTCGTCGGACGCTGCGCCAAATACGTATCGTCAGGCCAACGCCTCGACATTAGGATCCATTATAATTGGGTGATGAGTCGCGAATCGGCTGGCAGCAATTCGGAGGATTTCAGCATGGGCAGGCGAAGAGTTGGTTTGAAATCAATCGCGGTCGTAATCCTCTTGACCGTTAGCGGCGTCGGCCTGGCCGACGTTAGCGGTATGCTCAAGCTCTGCGCCGGTTGCCACGGTGAAGATGGCCGCGGCATGACAGCGGAAATGCCGATTATCGCGGGCCAGCCCGCGGTTGCTCAGGAGGACGCGATGTTTGCCTATGCCGACGGTGATCGTACTTGCGGCGACGTACCGATGATGTGCAAGTCGGCCGAGCGACTGACCGAGGATCAGATTATCGAACTCGCGGCACACTTTGCAGCGATGCCTTGGGCCGCTGCAGGAGAAGAGTTCGACGCCGCGCTTGCCGAGGCCGGCAAAACCATACATGACCGGGATTGTGCCATTTGCCACGTTGCCGATGCTGCGGGTGACGGGGACTTCCCTATCCTGCATGGCCAACGCAAGGACTATTTGCGTCACACCTTGCAGCAATATGCTGCCGGGGAACGCACGCAACTGCCTGTCATGGAGAAAAAGATCAGCGCGCTTGCCAGCGAAGATATCGAAGCGTTAGTCAACTATTACGCAAGCTATCGAAATTGATTTCAGCATGGTGGCGTGACCATGAATTCAATGACCTTGCAGTGCTTGGTTTGTGTTATGTGTCTGGTCGTGTTGCAGGCGCAGGCTGAGGAAGCGCCGGATGTTCGGCAGCCACTGAGGTTTGAAGGCTATCCGGGCGCGCCTGAATTCGAAGTCGTGCCGCGCAAGGACGAGCTGTTTTTCTATCCCTGTGCGCAGTGTCACGAAACCATGGAGCCTAATCCCGAGATCCGGACGCTGAACACCATGCACGACGCGGAGATCGAGCACGGCCGCGGACGCATCTGGTGCCTGTCATGTCACAACCTCGAAAACCGCAATTATCTCAACACGCTCCTGAATGAACTCGTCGACTTCGATGAGGCGCATCTGGTCTGTGGTGGCTGTCATGCGAATCGCCACAAGGATTGGTACTTCGGCGCACACGGCAAGCGTGTCGCAAGCTGGCAGGGCGACCGCACGCTTTACAATTGCACGCATTGCCATAATGCGCATAGCCCTGCGATCCAGCCCCGTGCACCGAAACCTGCGCCTCCTGTTCGTGCCGGACTGGAGCGTCAGCCAGGTATCCAACACGAGAAGAGCGCTGTTTGGGATACTCACGTGGAGCGCGAAGAACAATGAGTAATGAGACTGGCTCCGGAAACGACGGCGACAAGTTCGACCAGGCCCGCAGAAATTTCCTGCGCGGCATCGGCATGGGTACCGCCGCCGCCGTTGCGCAGCCCGCCTGGGGCGGCCAGACGTTCCAGGATACTTTCGCCGACTTCTTCCAGAAGGACTACAGGAGAATGTCAGCCGAGGAAATCGAGGCGGCGCTCGAGAGGATCGAGCGTAAGGCGCAGGCACGATACGACGTGGAGATCGAATGTCAGAACACGCCACCGCAGCCGGGCGTCGTTTACGGCTACGCCATCAACATTTCGCGTTGTAAGGGTTACCGCGATTGTGTGCACGCCTGCGTTAAGGAAAACAATCTCGGCCGCGACTCGCAGATGCAGTACATCCGTGTACTGGAGCTGGATCAGGGTGATTTCAACCTCGAGCATTCAGACCATTACTATGAACCGGAGACCGTTCCGGTAGAAGGCAAACACTATCTGCCGGTTCAGTGCATGCAGTGTGATGACCCACCCTGTGTCAAAGCCTGCCCGGTCGAGGCAACCTGGATGGAGCCTGACGGCATCGTCGTCGTAGACTACGATTGGTGCATCGGTTGCCGCTACTGCATGGCGGCTTGCCCCTACTGGGCGCGACATTTCAACTGGACCGTGCCCGAGATTCCCGCAGAAGAAATGAATACGAATACGCACTATCTCGGCAACCGTCCGCGCCCCCGCGGCGTTGTCGAGAAATGTCATTTCTGTATTCATCGCACGAGAAAAGGACAGCAGCCTGCCTGCATGGAAGCCTGCCCGACGGGCTCCCGCATATTCGGCAACCTGCTGGATCCGGATAGCGAGATCCGCTACGTGCTGGCGAACAAGCAGGTATTTCGCCTGAAAGAGGACCTCGGCACCGAGCCCAAATTTTGGTATTACAGTGACTGACTCATAACGATGCCCGTGATTCGTTTCATCTTTGATGGCGTCCGCGAAATGTTCCGCGGCCCGCGCGAGTATTGGATATGGCTGGCTGTACTCAGCCTCGTCGTCCTTTTCGGCGCCGCGCGCTACTCGCAGCAGCTTACAGAAGGACTCGTAGTGACGGGCATGAGCGACCAGGTGTCCTGGGGCTTTTATATCTCCAATTTTGCGTTTCTGGTCGGCATCGCCGCGGCAGCCGTGCTACTCGTGATCCCCGCCTATATCTTTGATCGCAAGGATGTCAAAGAGGTCGTGCTGGTCGGTGAGGGTATGGCGGTGGCGGCAGTGACTATGGCAATTCTGTTCGTTATCGCCGACCTGGGCCGCCCCGACCGCTTGTGGCATATGATTCCGGTCATTGGTCGTTTCCACTGGCCAATCTCGCTGCTCGCGTGGGACGTGCTCGTGCTCAGCGTTTACTTTCTGTTGAACCTGGCGATTCCGTTTTACGTTCTCTACAGCCGTTACCGGGGCAAAGAACCGAACTTCCGGCTTTATTTTCCATTCGTTGTTATCGCCATGTTTTGGGCGATCTCGATCCACACGGTTACCGCGTTTCTGTTTTCCGCGAACCCTGCACGGCCGTTCTGGCACACGGCGTTACTTGGGCCACGATTTATCGCATCGGCATTTGCCTCCGGTCCCGCTCTGATCATCATCACGTTGCAGATCGTCCGCAAACTGACTTCCTACAATGTCAGTCAAACCGTAATCGATTTGCTGGCCCTCATCATGACAACCGCGCTGCAAATCAGCCTGTTTTTTGTCGGGGCGGAGTTGTTTACGGATTTTTACAATGAAGGGGCCCACGCGGCGTCGATTCACTACCTTTTCTTCGGGCTCGGCGGATTCTATTCACTGAAAGCCTGGATCTGGTTTGCCCTGGCACTCAATTTGACGGCCGTGGTGATCCTGATGATTCATCCCTTGCGACAAAAGACACTAATGCTGAATATTGCGTGCGTGCTGACGTTTGTCGGTATCTGGATCGAGAAAGGCATGGGACTCGTCATTCCGGGGTTTGTACCGACACCGCTGGGTGAGATTTTCGAGTACTGGCCGACGAGCGTCGAACTCGCCGTTGCCGCAGCCATATGGGCGTTCGGGGTTCTCATTTTTACGTTGCTCGCGAAAGCGGTGATCGCCATTGAGCAGGGCAAACTTCGCTATCGCGCAAAGGATGCGATGTATCCGCTATGACTCTGCGGCATCTTCTGCAGATCGTTGCTCGTAGGTTCGCCGGGCGTCATCAAAAGTCTTTCTGAGCTCCATGAGAATTGCGACAATCGAATCTTCAGTTTGCTGAAGATCGAACTGGTGCACCCGATTCAGTATCCAGTGGTAGCGATCTTCCAGGTCGCGCACGCGCTGCTGACTGTCGTCCGGCCATCCATGAGATTCGTAGTGGATTCTCGTCCAGCCGAGCAGTCCACCGGCAATATTCAGCTGGTTGAACACGCGCTCGGCCTGGTCTGCGATCAATGGCAAGTTCTCGCTGTTGCCTTCGCCATGACAGTTCCGACAGGCGTGCAAAACGATGTTCCGCAGCTCGGGCCGGCGACTCATTGCCGGATGACAAGTCGTACAGGTCGGTGCCGCACGTTGATCCATCAGGGCGGCGTAATGCTTGCTCTGCAAAAACTGTCGTTGCTTGTCGCCGTGGCACTGACCACAGGTCTCGGGCTGCTTCTGGTAGTACAGGGTGCTCCGTTTGTCGTTCATGGGGAGAACGCCGGCATGCGCCTCTTCTATGGACGTGGCCGAAGCCCGACCCCCATGGCAGTCCTCGCAGCTGACGCCGGCCTGCTCGTGCGGCGACGCCACCCATTGCTGATAGTACTCATGCAACTTCGGATACTGGGAGTAGAACGCAGGATTCTTATGACAACTAACACAGCCATTCTCGGCTGGCAGGGCGCTGACAGAAAACACCAAAGACCAGAGGAGCAGAACCAGCCCAGACACGAATCGAATTCGTAACATGATAGACACCTTTGATGCAGGGCTAGTTGTAGCAAAAGCAGCATTTCATTCTTATGACGGATACTACGTATCCGCCGTATTAGCTCTCAACGCGTGTCTCATAGCTACGTAACCTCGGAAAACCCGGATACCAAATTCAACGCTATTGAAATATCTAGGTGCTAGTGACGCAGCAACCAAGCTTGCGGAATTGACAAATCGGTACACGTTTCATCAACGGGTTCGATCATTTTCGTGATTGACTGGATTCCTAATGCGCATGCGCGAGCGCTCACACGACCCTCGACTGCCTCAGAGTAGTCATGGAAGGTGTTGGCTTCTCGTAGCGGCGGCGATTTTCTCTTTCGCGGCAACCTCCACGCCGGCCCAGGACAATCAAAATTGCTTCGATTGCCACGCCGACGTAGAGCTGACGGGCTCCATTGCGGGCGAGGAGATGTCGATGTTCGTGGCCGAAAAGGCCTACGCGGCATCCGTTCACGCGGGCATGGCATGCGTGGATTGCCACCAGGATCTCGACCCGACCAAGCGCCGGCACTCCACGCGCAAGGATCTCGAACTGGTCGATTGCGGCGGTTGCCACCGGCGCCAGGCCGTCGCGCACAATAACAGCCTGCACGGCGCAGCTGCGGTGCGTGGCGATCCGCTGGCCCCGCGCTGCGCAGACTGTCACGGCAAGCACGACATCCTGTCGGCCTCCAACCCGGACGCGCCGACGGCAGTGATGAATGTGCCGCTGCTCTGTGGGAGTTGTCATCGGGAGGGTTCTCCGGTATCCCGAACTCACGAGATCTCGCAGGACAACATCCTCGAGAACTACTCGATGAGCATCCACGGTGAGGGCTTGTTCCGTCAGGGTCTCACCGTCACGGCCGTCTGCACCTCCTGTCACACGGCACATGACATCCTCCCGCACACCGATGTGCGATCGAGCATTCACGCGAACAACGTGGCCAAGACCTGCACCTCATGCCACGGGCAGATCGAGCGCGTCCATCGCAAGGTGATCGAGGGTCAGCTATGGCGCGATGAGCCGCACAAAATCCCGGCCTGTGTCGACTGCCACGCTCCGCACAAAATCCGCCGCGTTTTCTACCCGGATGGCTTGGCCGACAAGGACTGCCTGACCTGTCACAGCGATCCGGACCTGACGATGGCGCGTGACGGCAAGGCCGTCAGCCTGTATGTCGATGAGCAGGTATTCGAGAACTCGGTGCACGCGGATACGGCTTGCTCACAATGCCACACGGATGTAACGGTCGCCCAGGAACGTGCTTGCGCGACCGTGCAGTCAGCGGTGGATTGCAGCATCTGCCACGCCGAACAGGTCACCGAGTATCAGGGCAGCACGCACGGAACGTTGCACGCAGAAGACGATCCGGATGCGCCGTCGTGCCAGGACTGTCATGCGAGGCACGCGACGCTCGACAAGGATTTGCCGGCGTCGCCTACCTACCCGCGCAACGTTCCGACGCTGTGCGGCCGCTGTCATCGCATTGGTGAGCAAGCGGCGACACGGATCGAGGCCGAGGTGCAAGATATCGTGGGTAGCTACGAAGACAGCGTCCATGGTCGTGCCTTGACAGAGAGCGGTCTCATCGTGGCGGCGACTTGTGCCGATTGCCATGGAGCACACTCCGAACTTCCTCCAGAGGACCCACGTGCCTTGGTCAATCCGCAGAACATCGCCGGCACCTGCGGCGTCTGCCACCACGGCATCGAGGAGGAGTTCCGAACCAGCATCCACTGGACTGATGACCCGGATGCCGAGGAGGAGCATCCTACTTGCGAGGACTGTCACGCCTCGCACACGATTTCGCGAATCGACAAACCGGGATTCCGGACCCGAATGATGGAGCAGTGCGGCCAGTGTCACGTCGAGCAGGCAGAGACTTTCTTCGACACGTTTCACGGCAAGGTTTCACGCTTGGGTGGAGAGGGTGTCGCGAAGTGTTACGACTGCCATGGCATTCACGACATTCTTCCCCCAACCGAACCCGCCTCGCACCTCAGCCGGGACAATGTCGTCGCGACCTGCGGCCAGTGCCACGAAGGATCGCACCGGCGTTTCGCCGGCTACCTGACGCATGCGACGCACCATGACCGCGACCGCTATCCCTGGTTGTTCTGGTCGTTCTGGGGCATGACCGCGTTACTGGTCGGCACCCTGACTTTCGCCTTGCTGCATACGCTGGCCTGGGTCGTTCGGCTGGTGCTGAGTCGGCACGAGTGGCAGCCGCATAAGGCTCTGGCTCGAGAAAACAACGCGACGGCAAAAGTCTACCGCCGGTTCAACCGCCTGCAACGCGCCCTGCACATCGTGATGATGATCAGCTTCTTCACGCTGGCGTTGACCGGGATGGCGTTGAAATTCTCGTATATGTCCTGGGCACAGACGACCTCCCGAATCCTGGGCGGATTCGACAGTATGGGATTCCTGCATCGCGTGGCTGCAATCATGTTGCTCGTTGTCGCGATCGTGCATCTGCGGGACGTGATTCGTCGCAAGAAAGCAAAGCGACAGACCTGGCGCCAAGTCATCACCGGACCGGACTCCATCATATTCAACGGCCGTGATTTTCGCGAGTTCATACAGTCCATCAAATGGTTCTTCGGCCTGGGTTCCCGTCCGAAATACGGCCGTTACACCTACTGGGAGAAGTTCGACTATTTTGCAGTGACCTGGGGCATCGCCATTATCGGTACCACGGGCCTGGTGCTGTGGATGCCGGAATTTTTCACGTACCTCGTTCCGGGCTGGGCGGTCAACGTGGCCACGATCATCCATAGCGACGAAGCGCTGCTCGCCGTGGGATTCATATTTACGATTCACTTCTTCAACACGCACTTCCGGCCCGACAAGTTCCCGATGGATCCCGTGATATTCACCGGGCGCGTGCCGCTGGATGAACTGAAATACGACAAGCCGGGCGAGTACGAAGCGATGGTGGAATCCGGCGAGCTGGAGAATCACCTCGTGGATGCCTATCCAAAGTCCAAAGAGCGGGGCCTCAAGATATTCGGTGCGTTTGCGCTCGCCTTCGGCCTAATACTTCTGGCTCTGATCATTTACACGATGCTGTTCGGCTACCGTTGAGACCGAGCTAATCGGAGGACCCGTGACCACTCACATGTACAAGTTACTCGCTACCCTGGTGACCAGTCTGCTGCTCGGGCTGCAGGCGGCCGACGCTCAGGAGGATAATGCGTGTAATGATTGTCACGAAGTCGATGTGGCGCACTTCGAGACCACCCCACACGGCTCGGCGGCATGCATCGACTGCCACGTCGGCGCGGACCGCAGGCACAGACGCGGGCTCGATCCGGTGGACTGTGGAGAATGTCATGCCGAGATTCTCGCCGAACAAATTGTGAGTGTGCACGGCCCGCAGGGTGTGCAACGCATCCCCGGCATGGAGCTTCCATCTTGCTCGGGTTGTCATGGCGATTTGCATGCCATGACGCCGGCAAGTGAGCCGTCTTCTCCCGTTCACGCCAGCCGCCAGGGAGAGACCTGCGGGACCTGCCATGGCGCCGGGCAGCCGGCGCCGCCGGGCGTTCACACTATTCGCCCGATTGAGGCCTACACCGCCAGCGTGCACGCTGCCAGAGTGGCCAGTGGTGAGCATGGTCCGAGTTGCAGCGATTGCCATTCGGCCCACTCGCCGTTGCCCGCTGTTGATCCAGCCTCTTCGATCAACCGTCTGAATGTGCCGGACACTTGCGGTTCCTGTCATGCCGAAATCACGGCTCAGTACGAACAGAGTATTCATGGCCTGGCCGCAACCGCCGGAGTCCGGGGCTCGCCCGTCTGCACCGACTGCCACGGCGAGCACCGCATTCTGGCCGTGGGCGCGGAAGGCTCGCCCGTATCGGCGACTAACATCCCGATCCGTGTCTGCGGGCCGTGCCACTCGGATTTGCGCCTGGGCGAGAAATATGGCCTGGACGCCGACCAGGTCCCCTCCTACAAGGACAGCTTTCATGGGCTGGCTTCCCGCGCGGGCGTGCAACGGGTTGCGAATTGCGCGAGCTGTCACGGCGTACACAACATCCTGCCTTCGAGCGATCCCAACTCCCACATCCATCGCGACAATCTGGCGCAAACCTGCGGCAAATGCCACCTGGGAGCCGGCAGCCGGTTTGCCATCGGCCCCGTGCACGTGTTGGCAGAGCAGACACCCAACATCGTCGCGTACTGGATCCGGGCCATCTACATTCCGCTGATCTGGGTCACCGTCCTCGGCATGCTCGCCCACAATCTGCTCGATCTGATCAAGAAGACGCGCTATCCGGAGCCGCGACTTCGCAAGCCTCCCGAGCGCTGCAAAATCAAGGAACGCATGTCGTCGCCATTTCGGTTTGCCCACGGCGTGGCCGCTGTGAGCTTCATGGTGCTGGTGTTCACCGGTTTCGCACTGAAGTACCCCGAGAGTTGGTGGGCGGGACTGCTGCAGCTCGGCGGAGAGGACGGCGAACTTCGCGGCCTGCTTCACCGCATCGCTGCCGTGGGCCTGATCGGGGCCTGCTTCTTCCACTTCGCGCATCTTGCCGTCAGTGTCCGCGCCCGGCGTCAGATCGCTGCGCTGCTCCCGGGTTTTGCCGACTTCAAAGAGTTTGCCCACCGGATTGGCTACAACCTGGGGCGCCGGTCCGAGCCGCCGGCCCCGGTGCGCATCGGCTACGTGGAGAAGATCGAATATTGGGCGGCGCTGTGGGGTACTGCTATTACGGCAATCACGGGGCTGCTGCTGTGGTTCGAGAACTTCACGCTGACATGGCTCCCGGGCTGGGTGCCCGAGGCCGCCACTGTCCTGCATTTCCTGGAGGCGATTCTGGCCACTCTGGCTATTCTGGTCTGGCACTTCTACTTCGTCATCTTCGATCCGGCGGTATATCCGATGGATGCGGCCTGGCTGACGGGTACGCCGCCATTCTCACGAGCCGAAGAGCGAGGTGAGGTCATCTATGAGGACTCGACCGAGCAACAAGGCGATTAGCTCCAAAGTGCAGGTGCCGAGCAGCGCGGCACAGGGCTTCGGAAAACCCGGATATGAAGTTCAACACCCATACAATATTACCCACTCGGGCCAGCAGTGAGGTTGGGAGCGTGAATCTGATCCTCGCATCAAGTCGCGGTTAATGGACATTGCCATGGTCACCGGTAAGATGCCGACTGGGCGATTCATGGGCGGGTGGCCACACGAATATCAGCGGCCGCTCAGCCACTAATACATCCCAAAACGACCCGGAGTTTACCGGCACTCGAGGAACAGCATGTTTAAGAATTTTTTTGCATCCATAACGCACAACGCGATCAGCTTGATCGGCACGGCGCTTGCGGTGGCGAGCCTGGTGCTCATCTTGAGCCTGTTTACGATGCAACAATTCGGCTTCGAGGGCGGCCCGTATCTGGGCATCCTGACGTATCTGATCCTGCCGATGATCTTTGCAGTCGGCTTGATTCTGATTCCTGTCGGCGCCGTGTTATACCGACGCAAGATACGCAAAATGCCCGGCGGGGAAGCGGCGCCGCTATTTCCGGTCTTCGACCTGAATAAGGCGCACACACGCCACTGGCTACTGATTTTCGTCGGTGCAACGATGGTCAATATCATCATTCTTGCCAGTGCGACTTACAAGGGTGTGGAGGTGATGGAATCCGTCGAGTTCTGTGGTCTGGCGTGTCATTCGGTGATGGAGCCCGAGCACACCGCCCATTCGCGGTCTCCGCATTCAAGAGTTGCGTGTGCCGACTGCCACATCGGCCCCGGGGCCAACTGGTTCGTCAAGTCCAAGCTGGACGGCGCCTGGCAGCTGGTATCTGTTGCGCTCGATCTCTACCCGCGGCCCGTTCCTACACCGCTACACGATCTGCGTCCGGCACGCGATACGTGCGAGCAATGTCATTGGCCGACGAAGTTCGTTGGAGACAAGCTTCGGAAGATCAAGCACTACAGGGAAGATGAAGCCAATACGGAGTTGACGACGGCGCTGCTTCTGAGAGTCGGTGGTGCGGACGGGTCGATGTCGTCGGGCATCCACTGGCATGTCGATCCGGGCGTGGAAATTCGTTACCGGTCGGACGAGACACGCGAAGAAATTTACGAAGTGGAATTCACAGACACGGATGGCGCCGTAACAAATTATGCCGATAGAAAAGCGCCGGAAGAGGGCGGAACATGGCGAACGATGGACTGTGTCGACTGCCACAATCGACCAAGCCATATTTACAAGCCCGCGGCCAGTGAGGTTGATCGGGCAATCAAGGAAGGATCAATCGACCGGTCGCTGCCATTCGTCAAGCGCGAGGGCCTGCGTATCATCGATGCACAGTACGAATCTCACGAGGACGCGCGCACCGTAATCGCTGCTGAGTTGCAGCAGTTCTATGCAGACAACTATCCCGAGCTCGCCACCGGGAGCACTGATTCCATCAGCGCCGCGGCTGAGGCCCTCGGCGACCTCTACTCGGTCAATGTCTTTCCGAATATGCAGGTCTGGTGGGACACGTACCCAAACCATATCGGCCACGTGCAATCACCTGGTTGTTTTCGTTGCCACTCCCGGTCAATGAGAACGGCCGAACGCGAGCAGATATCAAACGATTGCGATACCTGTCATGTGCTGCTTGCTGAAGGCGAAGAGAATCCGGATATAGTCTCGTTGCTGAGATCTGAGTAGGTTTTTTTCGGCGCCAGCCTGCCCAAAAGATCAACGGCGGCGATGGCGGACTCTACGGATTCTACGTATTGTGCCTGCCGGTGATGCTCCGTATCCCTGACTCGCTGGGGGCAATATAGAAGGTAGTAAGCAGCCGTGTTTGCGCAATTTCTTGTTCAATGCCTGACGGCATCGCCATGGAAGATCGCGTAGCCGCCCTTGAGTCGCGTCTTGCTGCGGTTGAGCAGCGGCTGAATGCACTCGAAGGCGCACAAGCAGACGTATTGGCGTCCGAGGAACGAGCCCCTGGAGCAGATAATCGTGAAGGTTTTGTTTCGCAAGCGTCTACGCTGATAGGCAGCGTTTTACTGATTTTTGGCGGCGCCTACCTCCTGCGCGCCATCACCGACCTGAATGTCGTCCCGACAGCGTTTGGAATCCTTCTGGGCGCATCCTACGCACTTCTTTGGCTGTTTGTCGCCCATCGAAAAGCCGGCAACGAGGACGAGCGTGCAAGCGCCATGTTTTACGGTGGCGCATCCATCTTTCTGGCCCTGCCGTTACTTGTTGAGGCAAACACGCGATTCGAGTTGCTGTCGGGTCAGCAAACCGTTGTTGCCCTCGCGCTGTTCTGCGCGCTGGCTATGCTGGTAGCCGTAACGCGAAATCTGCGGAGCCTGGGCTGGCTCGTGACGGCGGGCGGTATCGTGACCGCCTTCGTCGTACTTAACGCGTCGCGCGCCGCTGTTGCAGTTCCGGCGTTTCTTATCATCCTGGGTCTCGGTTCCTTATGGGCCGTCTATGTGCGGCAATGGATAGGGCCGCAATGGCTGGGAGCCCTTGGAGCCAACACAGGCGTCGTGGTATTGCTCCTGATCAGCACCAGCGATCAGTGGTCAACGGAGCCGCTGACACCGTTTCTGCTGGGCGCTGCACTGCTGGTCACTTATCTTGTGAGCTTTGCCCTTCGCTCGCACGTCCGCGGGCAGAATGTCGGTATTTTCGAAACACTGCAGGCATTGTTGGCCGTTGGCATCGTATTTTGGGCCGCGAGCGTTGCAGCGCAAGCCGGCCAACTCGCTCTTGCGACGGTTGGTGCCTGGGTTGTCGTGATCGGTGCGTGTGCCTATGGTCTGGCGTTCACTCCGGAAACCCGCTCTGCTCGCGGCCGAAATTTCTACTTCCATTCCGCACTGGGACTGGCACTCGTGGTCGCAGGTACGGCCCTGGCGATGTCACCGGCTATTGCTGCAGCTGCCTGGTCACTGATGGCGTTGGCTATGGCCTGGTTCAGTGGCCGATTCGGCAGGGTTGCTCTGAGCCTGCAATGTACTTTCCTGTTACTCGCTGCAGGCGTGGGCTCCGGCATTCTGACGACAGGTTTGGAGGCGCTGGCGGGAGACGCCTCGGCATTATGGCCACCATTTGTTCCATGGCACCTGATCATCGCGCTGACGACAGTTGCCTGCCTTTTCATTCCGGTAGCCCAGCATTCCGATCGGTGGGGCGTCCTGTCCGGTGCGCCGCAGCTTATCGTTCTGGCGCTATCGGTCTGGGAGGTGGGTGGACTCATGGTTGTATACCTTGCACCGGCTCTGGCCGGTGTGGGTGGCGCAGACGCCAACCCGGCCATCCTGGCTGCGCTTCGGACGGCCGTCTTGTCGGCAGCATCGGTAACCCTCGCGTTGTCGAGTAGATTCAAGCGCTGGCCTGAGGCTCGCTGGCTGGTCTACCCGGTCTTGCTCGTGGTCGGCGTCAAACTCCTTCTTGAGGACTTTCCAAACGGCCAGCCCGCAACCCTTTTCGTGGCCCTCGCCGTGGTTGGTGGTGCCTTGTTGCTCGTGGCAAAACTGTTAAGCCGCGACAAGATCGGAGCATAAGAAATTCCATGGCGTCGGCCCGGGGTATGTCCGTTACTTTTATCGTGGCTATCCCTTACGTAATTTGCCCCCAATCCCTGCTAGCGTCTGTTTTGCGAACTTATCAAAACAATTGCACCCATTGACCGAAGCAATCAAATCTGCCGCCGAACGGGCTCGGGAAGCGAGAAAGCAACTTTATTTCGAGCTTGCAAGTGGAGCCAGCGGCCTGGCATTGGCACTATTCATGTGGGGCCACATGATTCTGGTTGGTTCCATACTGACGGGCGAGCGCGGATTCAACTGGCTCGCGGGCATGCTCGAGGACTATTACATCGCGCAGCCGACCGTGGTCGTTATTTTCGCGCTGTTTCTCGTGCATGCGGTGTTTGCCAGCCGCAAGATTCCGGCGCAGTTGGCGCAGCGCCGGCAAATGCTGCAACTCGGCCGCGGCCTCAGCCGTTCCGGTCGTGATACGCCGGCCGGCAGCAGCAGTGAGGCATTCCAGCCGCACCTGGAATCACTGCTGTGGATCTGGCAGGTACGTACTGGCATGGTCATCCTCGTCCTCGGCAGCTTCCACGTGATCCTGCTCGGCATCGACGTACTGACGCCGCTGTTCGGAGAGCGCACGGGCATCGAGGCGCTCAGCAGCGTGGCCCGCGTCAAAGCCGGGCTGTGGCTGCCGTACGCGATACTGCTGATCTCTGTCGAGTTTCACGCGGGCGTCGGCCTGTATCGCCTGGCGGTTAAATGGGGTGCCGGCTCGTTCCTGTCGCGGCCTGGTCTGCACATCATCGAGCGGGTGCTGCTGTGGTTCTTCCTCGGACTCGGCGTTGTCCTGCTGCTCGTGCTTGCTGAAGTATTGCCGCCCCCGCTTGCATTCCTGCTGTCGGCGCCGGTGACATGAGCTCCGAACTAATCAGTACCGACGTGCTCGTCATCGGCGGCGGACTCGCCGGCGAACGCTGCGCCATCGAAGCGGCGGCTGCGGGGCACGACGTCCTGATACTGTCCCTGGTGCCGCCGCGACGCAGCCACAGCTGCGCAGCTCAAGGCGGCATGCAGGCGGCTCTCGGCAATTGTGTCAAAGCGCAAGGCGATAACACGACGCTGCATTTCCTCGACACTGTGCGTGGCTCGGACTGGGGCGCCGACCAGGAGGTCGCGCGGATTTTTGCTGAAGAAGCCCCCGTTGCAGTTCGCGAACTGGCGCACTTTGGTGTGCCATGGACTCGTGTGCGCGGCGGCAAAAACAGCTATGTCATCAAGGGCGAACGTGTCGACATCGAGGAGCATCTCGAGAACGATGGCCTGATCATGCACCGCGACTTTGGCGGCACGGCCAAATGGCGCGCCTGCTACGCGGCGGCGGCGACGGGTCACGCGGCGCTGTATGCCGTCGATAGCGAAGTCGTCAGGCTTGGAATTTTGGTCAGGGATCGTACCGAGGCGGTCGAGCTGATACACGATGGCAACCGCTGCTGGGGTGTGGTCGCCCGCTGCCTCAGAACCGGCAGCCACTTTCCGGTGCTCGCCAAGGCCACGGTAATCGCGACCGGCGGCTATGGCCGGATTTATGGCCAGTACACGACCAACGCGACGATCAACGAAGGCATGGGTGCCAGCATCGCATTGAACACGGGTATCGTGCCACTCGGCAACATGGAAGCAGTACAGTTTCACCCGACAGCGCTCGTGCCCAGCAACATCTTGATTACGGAAGGCTCCCGCGGTGACGGCGGCTATCTGCTCGACAAAAATCTGCATCGCTTCATGGTTGACGCCGAACCCGAAAAACAGGAACTCGCGAGTCGCGATGTCGTCTCTCGTCACATGAAACAGTGTATGCGCGACGGCAATGGCGTGGAGACGCCTTACGGGCCGCACCTGTGGCTCGACCTGCGACATCTGGGGGAGCATCATCTCACGACCAAACTTCGCGAGGTCTTTGATATCTGCCGCGACTTCGTCGGCCTGAATCCGGCGCACGAGCTGATACCGGTGCAACCGACGCAGCACTATTCGATGGGTGGCGTGCGTGTCAACAAAGACGGCCAGGCCTACGGCATGGCCGGTCTGTTTGTGGCTGGAGAGGCCTCTTGCTGGGATATGCACGGTTTTAATCGTCTCGGCGGCAACAGCCTGGCCGAAACGGTCGTTGCCGGTCGTATTGTCGGACAGCGCGTCGGCGAATTCGCCGCCGCTGCCAGTCTCGATGTGCAGACGAGCCTGGCCTTCGAGGTAAGACGTTCTGCCGAGCAGCGCGCAGAGGCGTGGCTGGCGCGATCAGGCTCCGGACCCACTATTTACGACATTCGCAATGCGATGGGCGAAACGATGATGAACAAGGTCGGCATATTCAGAACCGGCGACGAGTTGGCGCAAGCCGTCGACGATATTTCCGCTTTGCTCGCCGACTGCGATAAGGCTGTGCTGCGCTCGAAAGCCCCGGGCATGAATCCCGAGCTGACTTTCGCTCTGCGCCTGAAAGGCATGCTGCGCCTGGCGTTCGTTACGGCGAAGGGCGCGCTGCTGAGAACCGAAAGCCGTGGTGCACACTATCGATCCGACTATCCGCTGCGCGACGATGCCGAGTGGTTGAATCGAACTCTCGTACGCTGGGCGGCAGACGGTCCGGAACCGGAATTCACCTATGAACCGGTCGGTGAGATCGACCTGCCACCGGGGCATCGCGGCTACGGCAGCGACGAGCGCATCGAGATGCGCCAGTCAATCGAGCAGTACAACAGTGATGCCTACAAACAGCAGGCCGATCACGGCCGGTTGGCGACAAAGGAAGCACCGGGCAGCAGGATGCGCTGGGGAGACTGGAGGGCGCAGGAATGACAGGAAATGGGTCCGGGGCATCGCGACGACTGCGATTCGAGATATTCCGCTACAACCCGGAGAATTCGGAGTCTGTGCCTCACATGCAGACATTTGAACTCGATGAGGCGCCGTACATGTCGCTGTTCATCGCACTCAATCAGATTCGCGAAACGCAGGACCCCAGCCTGCAGTTCGACTTCGCATGCCGTTCGGCGATCTGCGGCTCCTGCGGCATGATGGCCAATGGCCGGCCTGCGCTGGGTTGCCGCACGCTGACCTCCGATCTGCCTGACGTCATTCGCCTGCACCCGTTACCGGTGTTCAAGCTGATTGGCGACCTCTCCGTCGATACTGGCACCTGGTTCCGGCAAATGGTGGAGAAGTCCGAGGCATGGATCCACAGTGAGCAGGCGTTCGATCCGGAGGCACAGGAAGAGCGCATGGATGACGAGCTTGCGCAGGCTATTTACGAAGGCGATCGCTGCATCGAATGTGGTTGCTGCGTCGCTTCCTGCGGAGCTGCCAACCTGAATGCCGATTTCGCGGGGCCGGCCGGACTGAACCGCATGGCACGATTCATGATGGATCCACGCGACTCACGCGGCGATGCGGACTGGTTCGAAGTCGTGTCGAACAGCGATGGCGTGTTCGGCTGCATCGGCTTGATGGCGTGTCACGATATTTGTCCCAAGGAACTTCCGCTTCTTGAGGTATATGCCTATCTGCGCCGCAAGGCGCTGGCCACGAAACTCAAGATCTTGTAGCAAGCGCCTGGCAACCGTTGGACGTCAGGTGCCTTAGCGCACATCTGCAATACTACGTATGTCGGCAGTCGCCGCAAACGCGTTAGTATGTACCGTTATCGCCGGATCTTTCGGGACGATGAATGAGAGCCTCTGTGCGCGCTTCAATTTCGGTGATGCCAATATCGCGGAGCGGCTTCGTTATGTTGGCCTGAACAGCCCAAGCGATCATACGACTGCAAAGCAACTGCATTCCCGGGTGATTCAGCCCAATCTCGACCAGATAATTGACGATTTCCATGCCTCACTCCACAAACATCCGATTTTCCGTGAATTGATGAGTGGGCATACACAGGTCGCTCGTTGGAGAATCACACAACGGCAGTACCTGCTCAGCCTTGGCCAGCAGTTCGATACGTCGCAATACTTTGAGGCGCGATTGCAAGTCGGGTCGGCCCATCAGCGAGTCGGAGTGTCTCTCAGCCTGTACCAGTGCTTTTACTGTCTGATGCAGACACTTCTGATTCAGAGGATACCGGTCGAGATTCAAGCGACGCCCGAGGCATACACAAATCTCATCCAGTTCATTTTGAAGATAACAGCACTCGATATGTCGCTCGCAATCGAGACCTACCACTCCGACAAAGTAAACAGCCTGGAGCAGTCTATTGTCTCTATTCGGGGTGAGGGCGAAGTCATGCGCCGGCATCTGCAGACGGACTCACTGACTCAGTTATACAGCCGCGCCTTTGCCATACGCGCACTAAAGGAAAAACTGGCGGACGCGCTCGCGCAAGAGCGATCGCTGTCCGTCGTGATGGCGGATGTCGATCACTTCAAGAGCATCAACGACAACCATGGTCATATCGTCGGCGACCGCATACTCAAGGATGTCGCGACGCGCATGGAGAGCGGCGCGCGTACATGTGATGTCATTGGCCGATACGGTGGCGAAGAGTTTATCCTTGTACTCGACGATGCGGCGCTCGATTTGGCGTCCGTACTGGCGGAAAGAATACGAACGCGAGTTGCCGCAGATCCGATCCACAGAGGCTCAATCGACTTACAGGTCACATTGAGTCTTGGAGTCGCTCAGGCGCGTAGCGGAGATAATGCCGAATCGCTGATATCTCGCGCGGATACTGCACTGTACGCAGCGAAAAAGGCGGGCCGCAACTGCGTTCGAACGGAACCTCAACTCGGAGAGTTGCATGCGTGCCTGCAGAAGTTATGACTCAAGCGGATGTTTGTGACACAGCAATCACTTCGATACAGCAAGATTACTCAGCGCACGCAGCACGTCGCGCCGGCTGATCTGCCCGACGAGACGGTTGTTTCTCAATACCGGAAAGCGTCGGAAGCCGGAATCCAGGAACTTTTGCGCGAGATCGATAATACTCATCTGAGCGTCCACGGTTTCGACGTTCGGGGTCATATAGTCTGCGACGGGTCCGCCCCAGTCGCCGTAGTAGCCCGCGTTCAACGCGATCTTCAGGCAGTCGAGCTCGGACAGCATGCCGATCAGATCGCCCTGGTCGTTCACAACGGGCGCGCCGGCAATCCGGTTTTGCACGAGCTGATGAATGGCATCCAGAACGTCCATGTCGGGTTTGAAGGTAACAAGGCGGCCCGTCATGTAATCGCGAACCATAGCTGATTTCGGGCTCATTGTTCGGACTCCCGTAGACACTTGCCGCTGCACAATTCGCAGCCGGCGCCATTGAGGCCGCCGCAGCTGCCGCTTATCGGTTTGCGGCCATTCATAACGCCGATCGCCATCGCCGCGATAACGGCGAGAAGCACCACGAACGTGACAAGCAATGTTGGCAACAGCGTCATTACGATGATCTCAGTTGTTCGAACGCGGGGGACGATCGCTCGTCGATCCCGGTTTCGCTGCGAAGCAAGAATAACACTGCAAGGTTCTCTTTCATTGCGAGCTGCATGCCCGCCTCGGGCCCCATCACGAGCAACGCGGTCGCCAGCGCATCGGCGCGGTAACCGCTGCTATCGACGACAGTAACCGAGGCCAGCGAGTGCGTGATCGGCCTGCCCGTCCTTGTATCGATCGTATGCGAGTAGCGCTTGCCGTCGGCTTCAAAGTAATTACGATAGTCGCCGGATGTCGCAACGGCCGTGTCGCTCAACCTGACGACTGTATACGGCCGCCGTTGATCCGTGAACGGGAATTCGATGCCGATCGCCCACTTCTCGCCGCTGGCGTTAGTTCCACGAAGACGCAGTTCGCCACCGACCTCGACGAGATAATTCTGGAAACCCGCATCTTCAAGCCAGTCCGCAACGCGATCGACGGCATATCCCTTGCCGAACGCAGACATATCCAATACGAGTTCGACAATGTCTTTCCTGAGCGCCGGCCGGGCACAGTCGGCTTGCAGGTGCTCATAGCCGACGGACTCGAGCATCGCGGCAATGCGCTCATCCGCAGGCGGCTCGTCGACTATATCGCCGGGGCCAAAGCCCCACAGATTGACGAGCGGTCCGACCGTGATGTCGAACAATCCGCCCGTTTCTGCGCTCAACGCCAGCGCCGCTGCAACGCTCTTACAAAACTCGGCTGACACGTCCTGCCATGCCGTTGTCGCATTGCTGTTGAATCGCGAAATCTCGGAGTCCGGCCGGTAAGTGGACATCATGGTCTCGACATCCTCGAATGATGCCTCGATATCCTGCTGCAAACTGGCAGCATCGACATCAACGCCGGCAAGCTTCACGCTGAACTGCGTGCCCATCGTATTGCCGTTAAGCTCGATCGCGCCCGGCGCCTCTGCGCACGCGGTGCAGAGGGAGATAATGGCAAAAACGATCAGGGCTCTCATTCAGGCTCCGAAGTCGTCCAGCAGGATGTGATCTTTGGTGACGCCGAGGTCATCGAGCATCTTGATTACGGCGGTATTCATCATCGGCGGCCCGCACAGGTAGTACTCGCAATCTTCCGGTGCCGGATGATCAGCGAGATAATTGTCATACAAGACGTTGTGTATGAAACCCGTGTATCCAGTCCAGTTGTCCTCGGGAAGCGGTTCTGAAAGTCCGATGTGCCACTTGAAATTGTCGTTCTCGCGCGCAAGCTCATCGAACTCCTCGACGTAGAACATCTCGCGAAGGCTCCTGGCGCCGTACCAGAAAGACATCTTGCGATTCGTATGAATTCTCTTCAGTTGATCGAAGATATGCGCGCGCATCGGCGCCATGCCCGCGCCGCCGCCGATGAAAATCATTTCGTTGTCGGTTTCTTTCGCAAAAAACTCGCCATACGGACCCGAAATCGTCGCTTTGTCTCCAGGCTTCAGATTGAAAATGTATGACGACATGATTCCGGGCGGTACCGAATCATCGGCGCCCGGTGGTGGCGTCGCGATGCGGACATTCAGTTTGATCGTTGTCTTTTCCAGCGGGTAACTTGCCATCGAGTAGGCACGAGACACAGTATGTTTGACATGTGATTCGTAGCGCCACAGGTTATAGCGGTCCCACTCGTCATGGAATTCCTCGTCAATATCGAAGTCTTTAAACGACAGGTCGTGCGGCGGGCACTCGATCTGGATGTAGCCACCTGCCCTGAAATCCAGTTCTTCACCCTCGGGTAACTCGAGGACCAGCTCCTTAATAAAGCTTGCGACATTGCGATTCGATGTGACCGTGCATTCGATTTTGCGGATGCCGAAGATCTCTTCGGGCACCGCGATGCGCATGTCCTGCTTTACGGATACCTGGCAGGAGAGCCGGTAATGTTCCCGTGCTTCGCGCTTGCTGATCAGCGAGGTCTCGGTCGGCAGGATCGCGCCACCGCCTTCGAAGACCCTGACGGTGCACTGTCCGCAGGTGCCGCCACCGCCACAGGCCGAGGGCACGAAGATGCCGGCGTCGGCCAGGGTATTCATGAGCTTCCCGCCAACGGGAATTTCCAGCTCTTTGTCGTCGTTGATGGTGAGCGTAATAGAACCTTCCGCAACGAGTTTCGAGCGCGCCGCAAGAATGACGAATACGAGTATCAGGATGATCACGGTAAACAGCGCGACGCTCAGACCAACCTGCAGCAGTGTTGCGCTGTCCATCGTCACAGTCGAATCCCCGAGAAGCCCATGAAGCTAAGGGACATCAGGCCGACGATGATGAACGTAATGCCGAGGCCCTGCAGGCCTTCGGGTACGTCGCTGTATTTCAGTTTTTCCCGTATGCCCGCAAGTCCGATCAGTGCCAGCGCCCAGCCGAAGCCGCTGCCGAAACCGAAGACGATGCTCTCACCCATATCGTAGTGCCGTTCGACCATGAACAAGGTGCCGCCGAGGATTGCGCAGTTGACCGTGATCAGCGGCAGGAAAATGCCGAGCGCGTTGTAGAGTTTCGGAAAGTATTTATCGAGCGTCATCTCGAGAATCTGCACGAGCGCCGCGATTACGCCGATGTAGCTGACCAGGCCGAGAAAGCTCAAGTCGACATCGGGCAACCCGGCCCAGGCAAGGGCGCCCTTCCTTAGCAGCAGGGCGTAAATCAGATGGTTTATCGGCACCGTGATGATCTGTACGACGACGACCGCGAGACCGAGACCGACTGCCGTTTCGACGCGCTTCGATATCGCAAGGAACGTGCACATGCCGAGAAAAAACGCGAGGGCGAGGTTTTCGACGAACGCTGCCTGGACAAAGAGATTGATGTAGTCCGCCATCACAGCACCTCGGTTCTGTGTACTTCGTGAATGCGGAGTTCGGGAACTTCAACCTGCTTACGTTTCCAGGTGCGAATGGTCCAGATCAGCAGGCCAATAATGAAAAACGCGCTCGGTGGCAGCAGCATCAGGCCGTTGGCCTCGTACCAGCCACCGTCGGACACGAGCGGCAGGATGCGATAACCGAGCAGCGTGCCGGCGCCAAACAGCTCGCGCACAGTCGCAACAATGATCAGTATTGCGCTGTAACCGAGCCCGTTGCCGAGTCCGTCGAGGAAGCTCATGCCGACGCCGTTTTTCATAGCAAACGCCTCGGCACGGCCGAGCACGATGCAGTTGGTGATGATCAGCCCGACAAACACCGACAGTTGTTTGCTGGTCTCGAACGCATACGCGCGAAGCATCTGATCGACGACAATGACGAAGGACGCAATGATCGTCATATGCACGATGATGCGGATATTGTTCGGGATATGATGGCGAATGCTGCTGATCGCAGCCGTCGACAACGCGGCGACGCTCGTGAGCGCCAGGCACATCAACAGTGCCGGCAGCAGCGATGTCGTGACCGCCAGCGCCGAGCAGATGCCGAGAACCTGCAGCGTGACCGGATTGTTATCGACGAGCGGATCGATCAATACTTTGCGTGCGCCGTTCATAATTTACGCGACTCCTCCTGGCCGAGCGCCTTCAGGTAAGGTCCATAACCCTCCTCGCCAATCCACCGACGCACGAAGATGCTGACACCGCGACCCGTCAGCGTTGCACCGGCGAGACCGTCTATCTGGTAATCACTGTCGTCACGTGCCGGACCTTTGACCACTTCAATCTGCGGTTCGCCGTCCGGCCCATACAACTTCTTGCCCTGCCACTGCTCGCGCCAGGCGGGCTTGTCGACCTGATCGCCGAGCCCGGGCGTCTCGCCGTGACTGTAAAAGCGCAGGCCACGAACCGTATTGCCGTCGTTCTCGACAGCGAGGTAGCCGTACATCGTCGACCACAGCCCGGCACCCTCGATCGGCAGGATGACCTGCTCGATTCGGGAACCGTCCATGACCAGGTACACGGGCGCTTGCTCACCCGATGCGAGCTCGGTCGTGCGTTCCTCGATCGACGCATACAGCGACGCGATATCGGCGCCCGGTGCGTAGAGCCCCGCAACATCGAGAATGATGCGCTGCCGGAATTCTTCCTCGTTTTGCAGCTGTCGCGGCTTGAGCAGTATCGCGGCGCTGGCAACCAGAACAGAGCACACGAGGCTGACGCCAATCGCAACAATCAGGGTGTTGCTGATGCTGTCACGCGATCGTTTCGGAGTCTTGGTGGCGTCGTCAGACACTGCGTTGAACCCTCCGTTTTACGTTGGCGCGCACGACGAAGTAATCGATCATCGGCGCGAAGACGTTGGCGAACAGAATGGCGAGCATGATGCCCTCTGGGAAGGCGGGATTAATGACGCGAATCAGCCAGGTCATGAATCCGATCAGCAGGCCATAGACCCAGCGTCCGGTGTTGGTCTGACAGGCGCTGACCGGATCAGTCGCCATGAAGACGGCGCCAAACGCGAATCCGCCGAGCGCGATATGCCAGTACCAGGGCATGTTAATCATCGGATTGCCGCTGTCGACAAAGCCGGTGAGCACTACCGGGATTATGAGTCCGGCGAAGGTCGCGACGATGATGCGCCAGGATGCGATGCCGCTGTAAATGAGTATGGCAGCACCGAGGAGACACGCCGCTGTCGACGTCTCGCCAAGAGAGCCCTGCATCTGTCCGAGGAATGCCTGTCCCCACGTCAGGCCACTCGCGACGACGCCGGAGATGCCTTCGATAGCGCTGATGCCCAGCGCTGTAGCGCCGCTGAAGCCGTCAACCGCCGTCCATACGGCGTCCCCGGAGATCTGCGCCGGGTACGCGAAATACAGGAACGCCCGGCCGACGAGGGCCGGGTTGAGGACGTTCTTGCCCGTACCGCCAAAGACCTCTTTGCCGATGACGACGCCGAAACTGATGCCAATCGCGACCTGCCAGAGCGGAATGGTTGCCGGTAAGATCAGGACGTAGAGCATCGAGGTAACGAAAAAGCCCTCGTTGATCTCGTGATTGCGGACGCCCGAGAAGAGCATTTCCCAGAAACCGCCCGCAGCCATCGTGACGATGTAGATCGGCAGGAAGTATGAGAAGCCGAACATAAAATTGTCGTACAGGCTACCCGGGTCGTGCCCAGCTCCGAGCAGACTCAATACGACTTCGCGCCAGCCCGGCATCGTCTCCATGCCCATCGCCAGCATGGCCGTATTCGCCTGAAAGCCCGTATTCCACATGCCGAAAAGCGCACACGGGGTTGCCGCAAATACCACCATGATCATGACGCGCTTGAGATCGATCGAATCGCGAACGTGCGGCGAACCGCGTGTTACGTCGGATGGCGAGTAGAACAGCGTGTCGACCATCTCGTAGATGGCATGGAAACTTTCGAGTCGGCCGCCTTTGACGAACAGCGGCTCGTAATTGTCCAGCATCTTGCGCAGTCGTTTCATCAGCCGTTCGCCTCGATTTCATCGAGCGCTTTGCGCAGGTGTGGTCCGTAGTTGTACTTGCCGTTGCAGACGAACGAGCAAAGCGCGAGGTCCTCTTCGTCAAGCTCCAGGCAGCCGAGCTGTTGCGCGCTATCGGTGTCCCTGACCAGTAGTGCTTTGAGCAACACGGTAGGCAGGATATCGAGCGGCATGATGCGTTCGAAACTGCCGATCGACACCATCGCGCGCGGGCTGCCGTTCTGCGAGCTCGTCATGTCATAGCCGCCTTCGTGCAGCAAATGCGCAGAGTAGGCGCGTAGCGCCGAGTACTTCTTGCGGCCCGGCCGCATCCAGGACAGGAACTCTCGCGGGCTGCCTTCGGCAATGACGCTGATCTGATTATGATACGCGCCGAGCCAGCCAAGCATGCCCGATGCCCGATGCCCGGACAGCACGGAGCCGGAGATGACGCGCGAATTTCCAGGGTGCAGCTCCCCGGCCAGAACATCTTTGGTGCTGGCGCCGCGGCGGGTACGCAGCAGCCGCGGGTTCTTGACCATCGGACCGCCGAGCGCAATGATTCTCTCGGTGGGCAACTGACCGGTCAGAAAAAGCCTGCCGACTGCCATCGTGTTCTGGTAGCCGATGTGCCAGACAGTCTTGTTGGTGCTGACCGGATCGAGAAAATGAATATGCGTACCGACGAGACCGGCCGGGTGCGGACCTGCGAATTGAGCATGACGGTAGCGTTCGCCATCCGGGCACGGGATGGCTGCGCCGGGCCTGGTGCAGATATAGGTCGGTCCGTTGGTCAGTTGTGCCACGAGCCGCGCACCCGCCAGGAAAGCTTCCGTGTCTTGTGCGATGACCAACGCAGGATCGGTAGCTAGCGGGTTGGTATTGATCGCCGTGATGAAAATGGAGTGCGGCGTTGTATCCGGGTGCGGAATATGGCCGAACGGGCGCGTGCGCAGCGCGGTCCACAAGCCGGACTCGGCAAGTGTTTGTCGTATTGTCCCGGCATCAACGTTGCCGATTTCGGCAGGCTCAAAAGCGTGCCAGGTCTCGGCGTCGTCACCGTCGAGTTCAATGACGACAGAATTCAACACTCGTCGTTCGCCGCGATTGATCGCAGACACGGTGCCGCAGCCTGGCGCCGTATACCGAACATCGGGGTTTCGTTTGTCCACGAACAGAACCTGGCCGAGCTTGACGCGGTCGCCTACGGCGACGGCCATTTTCGGTTTGAGGCCCGGCGTGTCCCAGCCGACCAGGCCGACGGTGGCCACATTTGCCGCATCCGAAATGACGGGTTGCGGCGCGCCGCTAATTGGAATATCGAGCCCTTTTTTTATGGTTATGCGCATAGCTATGTAAGAGGTTACGGCCACCAGTGCAAATACAGAACGCAGGCGGCCAGCCATATCGATCCGCTGGTGTGAATTGCGAGCGTGCTTTCGATTGCGGCCGTCATACGGCCACGGTCCTGAATACCGACTCGTATTGCGGCGCCTGCCCTAAAAGCGAGGATCAGCAGCGCGGCCGGAACCAGCGGTGCGAGCAGCGGCAGCGCGTCATTATAAGTCAGCCGTCCGGTAGCAGCCACGGCAGCCACGTGCAGAAGCATGTAAACCACAGCCGTTGCGCTGAGGCCAAGCCGCACCGGCAGCGTGCGCTTGCCGGTGGCGCCATCTGGCGCCACATCGGGAACCTCGTTGATTAACAATATCGCAGCGACCCAGGCACTGACGGGAATAGAAAAAAGCAGCAGCTCGGTATTGAGTTCGGCACCTTGCAGCCACGCGGCGCCTGCGACCGGGATAATGCCAAAGCCGAGCGCGACCGCCGTCTCGCCGACACCCAGTGAAGCCAGCCGCGCCGGACCAAGGGAATACAGAACGCTGAGCGTGACGCCTGCAAGGCCGAAATACAAAACCATCGGCCCCTTGAGCGCAATTAGCGCAATGCCTGCGATCGCTGCCAGTGCAAGCAGTGTGATGCCCCAATGCGCCATTTCGCTGGCACTCATGATGCCGGTTTGAATGAATCGCGAACCGCCCGTGTAAGGATAAACACGATCGTCGTTTTGCCTGTCCGTGCCGCCGGAGTCGTCGCCAACATCGTTGAGTACGTTGCTCGCGGCGTGTACACAGACCGTTGCGAACAAGGCCAGCATGAAAACCACGATGCCGAGACTGCCCGTCGTGCTGAATCCCCACGCGGTGCCGGCAATTACGGGCAAAAGCGAGGCGGGGAAGAATTTCGGTCGGGTTGCATGGAACAGTCGTTTCGCAGTCTGCGCAAATGTGTCTCCGGAAAAATTCTGCGGTGAGGGGTCGACGGCGCGTGCGTTCTCTGTTGGCATTTCTTGCTCCCATGCCCAAGCCACGACCTCGCGGTGGCCTACGCATCTCCTGGACGTTTATACCGAAGTTGGCAGGGATTGTAATACAGTGGAAACTACGGAGTGACTATCTGGATAATCCGGCGCACACGGCACGCTTTTCATATTTGGCCGTGTTCGCTTATGGACAAGCGTGGCGACATTCCCGGCCGCCCTCAGCATCGAGTGTAATTCGGACCTCCGCAATCATTCAATCATCTTGAGTATTTCGCTCGGTATATTCACGTATACCTGCAACGAGAAATGCCGATATATGCTGGACGCCGGTACAGGCTTCCCAGCGTGAGTCGAACAGAGCTGTAAGTAATACCTGCAGCTTCATGAAAAATCGATCCTGATGCCCAATACCAGCTCACTTGGGGTTGACTAGCCGATTTCATAGGGCAGTTGTGTCTCAATGATCAAGTCGCTGCTAAGATCGGTAATAGCCTTGCGAACATGGATTCGAGGTTGGCGGCGGGGCTCGAGCAGCCGGAAGATTCCGACCCAGGTCATCCAGCTCGGCGTCATCTTCCTGGCTGTCGGTGTGGGTATGTTCCTGTTGAGGCAAAAGTTCGTTCCCGAAACCTTCGGGGATCTGGGTCACTATCGGGCTGCCGCTGTGGCCGCCAACGCGGAACTGGAGCTACGCTACGCGGGCTGGCAGGAATGCGCCGCGTGCCACCCGGACAAGGTAGAGACGAAGAATGCGTCCTTCCACAGAAACGTGAGCTGCGAAGCGTGCCACGGGCCGGCCAGCGACCACACGAACAGACCCATGCGACTTCGACCGGAGCTCCCGACGGGGCGCGAACCCTGCCTCGCTTGCCACCGCTACCTGGCGTCCCGGCCGACCGGCTTCCCTCAGATCATCGAGGAGCGCCACAACCCGGTTAGGGCCTGCACGGGTTGCCACGACGCACACGACCCGACGCCGCCCGAGAGTATTCAGGAGTGCTCGGCGTGCCACAACACCATCGCCCGAAGCAAAGCCGTCTCCCCGCATGCACCGCTCGACTGCGAGGTCTGCCACGATACGCCCGCGGAACACAAAATGCAGCCACGCGCGCATGTGCCGAAGAAGCCTTTCGAGCGGGAGTTCTGCGGCACCTGTCACGCCAGGGACGCCCAACCTCCAGAGGTCATTCGCGACGTCGATCTCACCGTGTACGATATTCCGCGCATCGACCTGATCACGCATGGCGGAACCTTCGTCTGCTGGCAGTGCCACTACCAACACTCACCGGAGGCTCGATAGATGTCGCAGACCTACGATAGAAGAAAGTTCCTGGCCGAGATGTTGAAGTTTCCGCCCGCCACGATTGTACTCGGGGTGATCGGCCCGGTGAAGTTGCTCGCGGCAGCCGGTGACGATGATGACGGGTATGAGCCGACCGAGCACTACTACGCGATGGGGATCCGCGTCGAGGAGTGCATCGGTTGTGGCAAGTGCGTACAGGCCTGCAAGTTGGAAAACGACGTACCGGACGAGCCCTTCTATTTCAGAACCTGGGTGGAGCGCTACATCGTCTACACCGACGGAGAGGTGCAGGTGGACAGCCCCGAGGGCGGCATCCACGGCTTTCCCCCGGTCGCGGATGAAAGTTTTCCTCCGGTCGCAGACGGTAAAGAGATCCTCAGGACCTTCTTCGTACCCAAGCTGTGTAACCACTGCGACAATCCGCCCTGCGTCCAGGTCTGTCCTGTGGGAGCCACCTTCAAGAGCCAGGACGGGGTGGTGCTGGTGGATGAGGACTACTGCATAGGCTGCCGTTACTGCATCCAGGCGTGTCCGTATGGGGCCCGCTTCCTGGATCCGCGCACGCACACGGCCAATAAGTGTACGTTCTGCTATCACCGCATCACCAAAGGCCTGCTGCCCGCCTGTGTAGAGGTGTGTCCGACCCAGGCACGGGTGTTCGGAGAGATCGGCGACAGAAGTACGCCGCTCAATCGAATGATGCGAATGAGCCACCTCGAGGTCCTGAAGCCGCACATGAACACCGAGCCCAAGGTCTTCTACACTGCCCTGGATGGAGAGGTACGTTAAATGGATCCCGAACATCTCGCGCAACTGGAATCCGCCCTAGCCCACGTTACCGGCTTCATTTATCCGAACGAAGTCGAGCTCCACTGGAGCATCCTGATCGTGATCTATCCCTACCTCACGGGCCTGGTGGCGGGAGCGTTCATCCTGGCCTCACTCGAAAAGGTGTTTAACGTCAAGGAGCTCCAGCCGACCTATCGCTTAGCGCTACTCACGGCGCTCGCATTCCTGATCGTGGCACCCATGCCGCTTCAGGCACATCTTGGACACCCCGAACGCGCCTTCGAGATTTTCCTGACGCCGAACTCAGCCTCCGCCATGGCGATGTTCGGCTTCGTGTACGCCTGGTACCTGATGGTGGTGCTGCTCATGGAGATCTGGTTCGACTACCGGGCCGACCTCGTGAGGTGGAGACAGAGTGACAAGGGCGTGATGAAGCTTGTTCACTGGGTCGTCTCGCTCGGCTCCCGGGACGTCTCGCCGGCTGCGGTCGCTTTTGACCGCAAGGCCGTCCAGTTCATCACGATCGTCGGTATTCCGTCCGCGTTCCTGCTTCACGGCTATGTTGGCTTCATCTTCGGTTCGGTGAAGGCCAACCCGTGGTGGAGCAGTGTCCTCATGCCCATCGTTTTCCTGTTCTCGGCCATCGTCTCCGGGATTTCGATGGTGCTGTTGATCTACTACGTTACAACCCTGCTGAGGCGCAAAGAGCTGGACATGAAGTGCCTGAACACGCTGGCCTCCTTCCTGCTCTATGCGCTGATCATCGACCTCTCTCTCGAGGCGCTGGACTTCATTCACCGGCTCTATGAGTCTGAAGAATCCATCGAGATCCTGGAGCAGCTCATCTTCGGCAAGCTATTTCTCAGCCTGACAATCGTCCAGATCCTGCTCGGCACGATCGTGCCTATGGTGTTCCTGGCGGCAGCCCGGTTTTCCGAGCTGCCGGACGAGATGAAGCGGATGATCTACTTCGTCGCGGCGCTGCTCGTGCAGGTGGGCATCTTCAGCACGCGCTGGAATGTCGTGATCGGCGGACAGCTCTTCTCCAAGAGCCTGCGAGGATTGACCGCCTACAAGCTGGAGCTTGGAGGGCAGGAGGGTCTGCTGGTTGCTATCGGGCTACTCGTCCTGCCGTTTCTGATTCTGGCGCTGCTCCTCAAGATCCTTCCGCCGTGGGAGGAGGCGAAGACGAGCCCGGAACCGAGCGAGGCGCCGCTCGCCTGAGCCGCCGGTTCCATTTACTGGCCAAGCGCGTTCTTCGCGGCGTTCAGACCGAATTTGGCAGCGAATGTAATCCGGTGGAAAATACGGACTCGCTACGCCGCCATCGTTGAATGAGTGTTGCCGCATTTCCGGCAGCTTTGGGCAGCGAACGGCGCACGGTCTCGCTGAGCGAGCCGCCTGACCCGGTTTGACCCGGCTGTATGCTGATCAATGCACAGTGAGTTGGCAGCTTGTTATCGAGACGGTCAACCTCAATCAGGTCGGCAAGGTCGACGTCGTCGTCCTCGAAAATCCGAATCGTGCCGGGGTCGGCGTCGAGCTGCGCGGTATTGAAAACGATCAGAATATCGGCGGCAGCTATTTCGGCAGCGAGAGTAACGCTTGGCGTACCCGCGTCGAGATAGGCTGTGTCGGGTAGATCGTAATGATCTTTGAGGTAGCGCATTGCATGTGCGCCGGCGCTTTCGTCGGCGCTCGAGACGTCACCAACCGCAAGCACCAGAGTTTTGGTCATGATTGGCTGCATTTATTTATGCTGAGCATGCCGGTCCTCGTAGCGTCGGATGCAATGAATGTCGCGGGATGCGATATGGGCCAGCCCTCACCCGGCAGGGTAGGCCAGCGAATGCCCCATCTAAATAAGCGAAATTACCTACAGTCGTTTGCTACGGTTTCCATTGTTCGCCGTACTATGCTGCGCTTGCGGCGGCAATACTCGTGAGATTCGTGGGAGGGGCGCACATGATCAGGTGGTTTGCGCGACTTGGCCCTGGTCTGATGCTGGCGGCAGCCGCTATCGGTGTTTCGCATCTGGTCCAATCGACGCGCGCCGGAGCGGATTTCGGGCTGAGTTTCGTCTGGCTGATTGTTCTGATATCGGTATTGAAGTATCCGGCGTTTCGCTTCGCTGTGGATTACGCGAGTCTCACGAATCGCAGCCTGGTTTACGCATACTCGCGCTTGGGGCGCATCCCGCTCTTCTGGCTGCTTGCCGCCTTCTTGGTAGACATGTTTATCGCGACAGCAGCCGTCTCGCTCGTAACCGCGGGCCTGCTGATCAGCGTGTTTGACCTGCCATTCTCCGGGCCGCACGTTGCCGTCGGCGTGGCAGCGTCATCGGCACTCTTTCTATTGAACGGCCACTACGCCAAAGCCGAGAAGTTGATCAAGGTGCTCGTGGTTTCCTTTTCTGTGCTGACAATCACTGCGACGCTCATAGCGCTGCCCATCTTGGGTGAGGGTGGTCGCGAGCTGTTCGCCGAGATCACTCCGACGCGCTCGCTGGCTGTGTTTATCATTGCCATGGCCGGTTGGATGCCCATGCCGATGAGCGGCTCTATCTTTATTTCCAGCTGGGCATGCGAGAAAAAAGATCTGGGTGGTGACCAGATCGATCACGACAGCGCCGTCGCTGATCTGCGGGTCGGCTGGGTACTGACGATAGTGCTTGCGGTCAGCTTTGCGATCATGGGCACGGCGATACTGTTTCAGACCGATCGCGTCATACCGGCGAATGCGGGGGCCTTCGCGACCGAGCTGCTGTCTGTTTTTACGGCAATTATCGGCAAGTGGTCGTATCCGCTGATCGCGATGGCGGCGATTGCCGTGATGTTGTCTACGGTTGTTGCGCTACTCGACGTCGTGCCGCGAGTAACCGCCAGCCTTATTGATCGCATGAGGGGCCGGCCCGGCCGAACAACAAGTTACACAGCCTTGCTACTCGTCCAGATTGCCGGCGTCACGCTGATCATGTTGCTGCTGTTAGGGAGCTTCTCGGCGTTTATCAATTTCGCGACCAGTACAGCCTTCATAACTGCACCGGCACTGGCTTACTACAATTACCGTGCCGTGACTTCCGCAGAGATTGCGCCGCATTACAAGCCAAAGAGCACCCTGCTAGTATGGCATTGGGCCGGATTCGCAGCGCTGAGTGCGTTTGCCCTTGCTTTTTTCGTTGAGCGCGTTACCTGACAGGATCAAAACATGCGATTGGTGAGTTTTCTCCTTAGCGGGCAAGCGCGTGTCGGCGTCATGCAAGGTAATGGCGTCATCGACCTCAGCGATCATGACGCGGGACGCAGCACAAAACACATCCTGCAACGTGGCGCGTTGGATCGGGTGGCAAAGCTCGCGTCAAAACTCGAGGCGAATCTGTCCATTGATGACATCGAGTTCCTGCCCTGCGTCGTGAATCCAACAAAGGTCTTGTGCGTTGGCGCCAATTACAAAAAGCATGTGCTCGAAATGGGCAGGGAGCTACCCGAGTACCCTTGGGTGTTTGTGCGCTTTGCCGATAGTTTTGTCGGCCACGGCGCGGACATGATTCGTCCGACCGTGTCGGAGAAGTTCGATTTCGAAGGCGAACTGGCTGTGGTTATCGGCCGCAGCGCGCATCGTGTTGCAGCGGCTGAGGCCTTCGACTACGTGGCGGGCTACTGCTGTTTGAACGACGGCAGCATTCGTGACTTCCAGCGTCACTCGGGCCAGTTCACGGCTGGAAAAAATTTTCTCGCCAGCGGCAGCATGGGCCCGTGGCTGGTAACTAGGGATGAAATCGATAACATTGAGAAGCTGCAATTGGAGACACGCCTCAACGGCGAGTTAATGCAATCCGCGTCTACTGGCGACCTGATTTTCGATATCCCGACCCTGATCGAGTACTGCACGACGTTCACACGCCTCGAGCCCGGCGATGTTATCGCGACAGGTACGCCGGGTGGCGTCGGCTTTGCGCGCAAGCCGCCCGTATGGATGAAGCCTGGTGACACCATAGAAGTGTCAATCTCCGAAATTGGCGTGTTGCAGAACACGATTGCCGATGAGTGAAGCGACAGCATGTTCAAACACCTTCACATAGTCGCCTGTTCGCCACGCAGCGGCACCACCCTCTTGCACGAGGC
>Ga0224497_10000099_pt1 | contig 71952 bp, 67 predicted proteins | sample SF_Jul11_sed_USG_4_FD_167970 | JGI IMG/M metagenome (GOLD analysis project Ga0224497, IMG submission 167970) | Sediment microbial communities from San Francisco Bay, California, United States - SF_Jul11_sed_USGS_13 | ecosystem: Environmental > Aquatic > Marine > Sediment | place: USA...
AATTCTCCTCCGATGGCGCCGCCTTGCTCTACTCCACCTACCTGGGTGGCTCCTACGCCCCCCCCCCTGAGGGCAAAAATCTCGAAGAGGCAATGGGCATTGCTGTGGATGGAGACGGACACGCCTATGTGACTGGTTTTACTTTTTCAATCGATTTCCCAACGACTGTCAATGCATTACAAAGTGCGCCCGAATCCGAAGTGCCCTGGCTTGGGAGTGGGGATTCATCTATTGCCTTCGTCACTAAACTCACCCCAGACGGCTCGGCCCTCGTCTATTCCACCTTCCTCGGCCCCCCCGTGGATGGAGATTCGATAGGTTTCCTCCGGGACCGCGCCAACGGCATTGCGGTCGACGCGACCGGTAGTGTTGCGGTGACAGGTTGGACAGCCTCGAACGATTTTCCGACCACGCCGGATGCGCTACAGGGGAACCTTACAGCCCTTCAGGAGGGGGACGGCGATGCCTTTGTGAGCCAGTTAACCCCCGACGGTTCGGCCCTCGTGTATTCCAGTTACCTTGGAGGAGGAGCTGGTGATAGGGGGGTAGGCCTTGGGGTGGACCCTTCGGGGAATATTTACGTGGGTGGCTCCACCGGGTCCACCGATTTTCCCACTATTCATGCCGTCCAGCCTGCCTTGGCCGGTGCCAGCGACGTTTTTGTGGCCAAAATTGACCCTCTGCGTGAGAATCTGAATGACAAATTTGCGCCCCTTGGTTCTGGAGATGTGGCTACGGCGTTTAGTCTTACTCCATGTGGGGGTGCGTTGGCGGGCACGTTTACCATTATGGCCACGTTTATGAATATTTCAAGCAATACGCTCTCCAATCTTTTGCTGACGGTGGACACGCTGACAGGTGGCAATGTGCTGTGCAATGCCAATGGTGCCCCAGGTGGCTCAGGGGCAACGCTCACGGTTCCGCTACAAGGCGATCTGGCCGATGGGCAATTAAGCCCAGGCGAAGCCTTTGTGGTCGAGTTGCCGGTTGGCCTCCAGAGCTTCAACCCGTTTACGTTTTTTGTGGATGTGTTGGGAGAAGTGGATTGACCATCGGAGAGAAACAGGTAGGGAATAAGGATGACCATGTAATTTAATTAAAGAGGGACAGTATGAGTCACAAATTAAACAAGCTTTTCGCGATGACCATCCTCACACTGGGGCTGTCCGCGAGCGCGCTTTTTGGACAAGGGTTGGAGATATCCTCAGAGGGGGCCTCCGCTTCCACAGGGGATTTTGTCTTGAGGGTTGAGGCGAACCGAGTGTCTTTGGACGCGCAGGATGCCTCGCTCCGCGCTATTCTAGAGGAAATTGGTAAAAAAATGGATCTTGAGGTACTTGGGGAAATTCCTGCAAAGGAGGCTATTACCGCAGAGTTTCACAACCTTCCATTGGAACAAGCCCTTCAGCGACTTAGCTCGAATTTTGGCTATCAGATGAAATGGGAAGAAGGTGGGCAAAAGATTGCGAAAATATTCGTTTTGCCAAAGGGAACCGGAACAAATATGAGATCTGCCACGAAGGAAGTTGAACCCAGCAAAGAAATTGTCACTCCGATTTCGGATCCCAATTTCAAGGCTGAGGGCGCAAAGGAAAACGAATCGGATCAAGAAAAACCAACGCGACCCGCACCCTTTAAGTTCGAGTTTGATCCATCGGCGATGCTTGGAAAGTAATTTGTTGGCTGCTTGAAGGGGTGTTGTGGTTCCTTGCCTACCCCATTTGAGGGGCTTTAATAAAAGTTTGCAATCTGTTATGAAAAGACCATTCGAAAAAGTGTTATGTGCGATGATTTGGTCGAAGTCCTTGAGTAAGAAGAGAATTCGCATGGTCCATCTTATGAAGTATGATCTCAGAGTGAACAAGAGCTACATCGCGCGATTATCTGAATACTGGTTGGCGATTCAGGTGGTGTTTTTGCTGTGCCGGCTGCCGGTGCTGCTTCGCCTGTATGCTCTTCCGACTCTCCTGGATCGGCTGACTACCTCTGATTCAACTGCAGTGATGACTGTTCCTGATGACGTAAAGCGGGACCGGGCTGTGCGTGTGGTCCTTCGGGTTTGTCAGCTGCGCCTTTTTCGCACTCGGCTGTTCCCGCGGACCTGCCTGCGGCAAGCTCTGGCTCTTTACTCGACGTTGACGTATCTTGGTTATAACGTTTCAATCCACTTCGGAATTCTCAGGAGAGGGGAAGAATTGCGTGGGCATAGTTGGGTGACCGTGAAAGGAATGCCAGTGATAGAGGGAGGGGATTCTTCTGCCTATCGCATTGTTTACTCGTATCCATCAGCCCAACCGAACTTTGACCCAAATGTGCAAAGGATTTTTTCACCTACTGGGCAGTTTTTCTGACACATGGGCGACTAACTTTTTACTTCACTCCGTAGGAAAGGATGAACACATGAATCAGGACAAATTTGAAGAAAGTCAATCAATCCAGGAGAGCAAGAAATCGTGGGAGGAACCGAAACTCGACTTTGTGGCGCCCAAGTTGACTAAACATGGTGATCTCAAAAACCTTACGGGATTTTTTGGTCCCTTTAGTCCTGGTGCAGGAAACAATACTGAAATTGATTGAGGTCCGATATAACCGACTATCGCACTCGTGGCGTTCCTTAATGGCTGGCTTTACGTTGTTTCGGTTTGGGGGGCGTGTTGACTCTCGTTAATTGGCCGGGGATGAGTCCGACGGCATTTCAAAAAGTTCTTAAAAACCATGTCTCGGTATGTCTTTCACCACATATCCTTGGAGGTTGTAGTCGAGGGGAAAGGAATACACGATGGTCTCGATCAGCTACTTCAGGACATGTCTTGGGCCCCAACGCTTTTTTCCTCACAAAAGCCCCTCTTAACACTTTCAGTTTGCTGCAATGGTCACGGGGTTGGCGCTCTTCCTCCTCAGGCCCGCCAAATTTTCGAGGTTGAGGGTTTTACTGGTTACGAAACCGGTCGGGACTTTTACTTGACCCTTGGGGCCTCCTTCTTTTATCTCCAGTCTTTGGAAGGGAAGGGGGAAGCCCATCTTGCCCCTTCATTTTTTGATCAGCCTCAACTCCTTCAACAAAAGTTTTTTGCCTATGGTCTCGTACGATTGCTCCGACCACTCGGTCTCTTTTCCCTGCATGCTGCAAGTCTTCTTGCGCCGGACGGAATGGGTGTGCTCATCGTGGGTCGTTCGGGAAGCGGCAAATCTACGATAACCATTGGCCTGATTCGAAAAGGGTGGGGTTATCTGTCCGATGATGCGGTACTGCTTCGGAAGGGGGCGGATGCTGTCGAAGCCCTGGCCTTGCGAAGTCATTGTTTTATTGATGCCCAAGCGGCGGGAGACTACCTCGATTTCCGTTTAGGTGAAAAGGTTTCTGATGCTAGTGGCGGGCAACGACAACGAGTTTATGTAGAGGAAGCCTATCCCGGGCAAGCTGTGCGAACCTGTGTGCCGCAGATATTAGTATTTTCCCGGATCGTGCCGGAACCGAACAGTACCTTGCAGCCGGTGTCTCGCGTTGCTGCCTTGAAGAACCTCTTGACCGAAAGCGGCTCGCAATTGTTTGACCAATTCACCATGGCTCACCATATGGAGGTTCTTAAAACCTTGTTGTTACAGACCAAGATCTATGAACTGCGGGCAGGCTTGGATCTCCATCGTGACCCCCTCATTCTTGAGCGCTTACTAACACAGGCCGAAAAGGTGGCATGATGGCGCGGGTTCTCCTTGAGCTAACTAATCGGTGCAATCTGTCTTGCCATCATTGTTTTGACGAACGGCATGCAGGGACTGGAGATCTCCCCTTGCCCATCGTTCAGAAAGTGCTCCAGGAAGGGCACGCATGTGGCATTGACCATGTAGGATTTACTGGTGGAGAGCCCACGATTCATCAACAATTTCCGGAGATCCTCAAGCTGGTCAGTCAGGCTGGTTATGGATTCAGTTTTGTCACCAATGGTCTCAATTTCCCCAAAATCTTTCCACTTTTACAACGGTATCGGCAAAAACTACAAGGGTTGACCTTTAGTCTAGATGGCGCACGAGAGGGCACCCATGACCGGCTCCGCGGGAGAGGGTCATTTCGACAGGTCATGCGGGCGGCCAGTCTTTGTATGGTGAAAGATTTGCCATTTACCTTCAACATGGTTCTCACCAGGGACAATCGGGAAGAAGTGGCGGAAATGGTTGCTCTGGCCGCTCGCTTGGGGAGTGGAGGTGTACGCTTTGCCCACCTGATGAAGTCACGCTCCACTGAGGCAAACCATCTTGACCTTTCTCTGGAAGAGCGGCGAGAGGTGGAACGGACCATCTGGGCCCTTCAAGAAACGGCACATTTGCCGATTGGGATGGCGCCTGGATATTTCCATGCGACACCGTTTTTCCCCTGTGGCCCTTTAGAGCTTGAAGAGTACAATCTCGATTATCGGGGGAACCTGACCTTGTGCTGCCACCTGTCTGGTTTAAGCGGGACGAACGAGGGAGCAGATGTCATGGGGAATTTGCATGACATGAGTCTCCTGGAAACCTGCACACGGTTTCGACAGCGAGTGGCCGTATACTTGGCAGATAAGCAGACGAGGGTAAACAATGCAGCGCTAACACAAGAGGAGCATTTTCCTTGCGTGTATTGTATGAAGTATATGGGGAAGGCTGCCTCCGATGAGCCTGTTCCCTTCATGCCTTTAATAGAACCCGATGGAATAAGGGAGAAAAGGAGTAATCCATGTTCATGTTGACTCAGCATGTACGGCCATATCCTGAAGTGGTCGACACGGAACTAGAGGGAGAGGGTGCGGTACTCTTGCACCTTGAAAGCCAAATCTATTTTAGCCTCAATCAAACCGGCACCCTGATTTGGAAAGCTATGAAACAGGGGCTGACGCTCCAAGAGATTTGTCATCGACTTCAGAAGGAATTTCAAGTGGGAGAAGATGAAGCAGAACAGAGTGTTCTTGCCCTCACACGTGATCTGGCTCAGCATAAACTTGTTCAAACAGTCAAGAAATGAATATTCGTCCAGCTGTGATGGCCGACCTCTCAAAGGTTTATGTTCTTTTTGAGCAAGAATTAGCCTATCAGAAGGCCCTCATCGATGGAGGTGACCGGATTCCGAATCTCGATTGGCAAGAGGTCATCAATCAGAAACTCATTAATCCAAAGGAACGAATGTGGGTGGCTGAAATGAATGGTCACCTGGTGGGGTATCTCATGGGGTGTCTCTCATCGGTATCCAAACCTCGCTCAATACGGCAGTGGTTCCAGGAAATGCGTTTTGGACAACAAGCTCCTGCGGAAGACTCTACGCAGTCTACGGGTTGGATTGAGGATTGCTTTGTCCTCCAGGACGCTCGTCGGCAAGGGATTGGAAGTGCACTCGTTCGTGCGGCTCTTTCCTGGTTTAAAGACAACCAGGTGAGGCGCATTGAGCTGGGGATTTGGATGGTCAACGGACATGGTCAGGCGTTTTGGGAACGGCAGGGGTTTTCACCGGTTCGTCTCAAAATGTCAAAAGACCTTAAAAGCTAGGGGCTTATGTCAGTAAGGGAGCTTTCATATGAGAAGCCCTGTGAAGTCGATCTCCTGTTGCACTGCGCCCGTACGCGTCTGAATGCTCAACAGGTCCAGCATGTCCGGACCCTTCTTACGGAAGACCTCGATTGGGCGTATGTCACTCGAATGGCCATTCGGCATGGAGTGATGCCCCTGCTTTACTGGAACCTCAACAAAGCTTGCCCGGATTCCGTACCAGCGAACATCTTCCAACAGTTTCGCACTAACTTTTTCCAGATCTCCGCTCGCAATCTCTCCCTGGCAGGCGAACTATTGAAAGTGCTGCATCACCTGAAGGAGCATGCCATCCCCGCCATTCCCTTCAAAGGGCCGACCCTGGCGGTCTTGGCTTATGGTCATCTCTCGCTCAGACAGTTTGGTGACCTGGACATCTTTGTTCCCAAACGGGATCTTCCACATGCGGCTGAGATACTTTTGTCTCAGGGGTACGAGGCAAGGAACCAACTGAACCACGAACACCCTCGGGAGCCTCTTGCGGAAAAATATCATACTTTTGTCCGGAAAGATGGGCTGGTCGGAGTGGATCTGCAGTGGATGATCGCGGACAATCAGTTTTCTTTCCACCTTGATCACGAAGACTGGCAAGCACGACTGACTCCGGTTTCTCTGGCTGGCAGCACCGTCTTGAGTTTTCCTCCGGAGGTGATGCTCTTAATACTCTGTGTACATGGGTCTAAACACCGTTGGACCAGATTACAGTGGGTTTGCGATGTCGCGGAATTGCTTTGCGCACATCCAGATATAGATTGGGAGAAAGTGAAAGGGCTTGCTAGTCAGCTTGGTGGTCACCGCATGCTCACGCTGGGAATCGTATTAGCCCATGATCTGGTTGGGACTACTCTGTCTGTGGAGGAGTTGAAAAGGTTTACACAGGATGAGGTGGCCAAGTCACTGGTCAGACAGCTACGCAGCCAATTATTTCTGGATGGTGAGGGTGTTCGAGATTCAGGTGCGCCGTCAGCTTTCTATCTGAAGTTGCGGGACCGCTGGTGGGATAAAGCCAAGTACGCGATGTATTTGTGTATCAAGAGAAAACCGGTTTCCCAAGTGCAGGGGGCCGGACCCTTGCCGGTTTCTTTGACGTGTCTGTATTACCTCTTTTGGCCCTTTCTGAAAGTGGGAAAGTATGGACTGCGTTCGCAGAAAATCAAAAAAGCTTTTTCAGAGTGGCTGGAAAATATGGGGTAAATGCCACAGGCATTTTCAGTAGCCAGGAATCTGGAATTAGGAAAGGCTGTGGTTTTTGCGGCATCGTTAATCTGCGATAGTACGGAAAAAGAGGGCACCAGAATTTTTCTTGACACTTCTCTTTCTTCATCAATAAGTCTGGCCAGCAGTGTATGTTATTCGCCAACTGAGAAGTGCAATTCCAGTCACCCCGCTTAAAAGCACTCATCCCTAGGAAGAGTTACCAACAAAGGAACGGAGGCATGGCCGTTGCCAAACTTTAGTCTATCAAACAGCGCAGAGAACCATTGTCAATTTACCAGATTTTCTCCTGTTTCCTATTCCTGATGGAGTTTTTCTTTTTCAAGTTGGGAAAATTTTTCCAATAGGGTGCGTTGTTGGGGGGTGATGTTTGTGGGTGTCCGAACTTCCACGATGACAAACAGGTCACCTTTGCCTTTTTCATTGAGCCGGGGCATTCCTCGTCCATGAAGCCGTAACGACGTTCCACTCTGGGTTCCTGGTGGAACCGTGACCATCAGCGAGTCCCCTTCTAATCCCTTAATCGGGACCTTGGTTCCTAGTGCGGCATCCACAAAGGACAACGAGGTCATGGTGAATAAGTCGCTTCCCTGTCGTTGGAGCGTGGGATGCGGACGAAGGTGTGGCCGGATCAGGAGGTCACCGGCTGGCCCACCTTTAGCTTGGGGTTCTCCTTGTCCGGCTAATCGGATGATCATGCCGTCATCAATGCCGGCAGGGATTTCAACCTTGAGCGTGTGCGGCGTGAAGATGTGACCGGTCCCATGGCAGATCTCACATGGAGATTCAATCCACTGCCCACGCCCCTGGCATTTGGCGCAGGTAGTCAGTCGCACCATCCGCATTCGCTTTCCGGTTTTAATATCTTGTTTTTGTCCGGATCCGGCACATTCTGAACAGGTGGTGGGTGTGGTGCCAGGCTTGGCTCCCGTGGCTTGACAGGTTCCACATTTCTCTGATCGGGTAATCTGAATCTCCCGGTCACCGCCTTTGGCCGCTTCCTCCAATGTGAGGTCCAAATCGTATCGCAGGTCCAGACCTCGGTTCACATGAGGCCCCGGTCGTGTCCGTCGTCCTAGGAAGTCGCCGAATATATTTGAAAGATCATCGAAGCGGCCACCAAAAAAATCTCCAAATTGAAAATCCCGCATCAGATCTTCAGATGACCAACGCTCGCTGACTCCCACGTGGCCGGTAGTGTCGTACTCCCGGCGTTTCACATCGTCTGACAACACCGCATAGGCTTCGGCAATTTCTCTGAATTTTTCTTCTGCATCGGGTGCGTGATTTCGGTCCGGATGATATTTCAGCGCAAGGTGACGATAGGCTTGCTTAATCTGGTCACGGGTGGCGGACCGTTCTACCCCGAGGGTTTCGTAGTAATCGCGTTTGGGTTGAGTGTTTGGCATGAGGGTCTCAGTGAAGGAAAGGAAATTCTTAGAGAGATGTCAGGATTGCGAAAGGGCTTTCAGGAAAAAGAATAGATAATGGAATAAAGTCGTGTTACCCCTCAATGATTGAAGAGATGTCGGAAGACGGGGGTCTTACAAAAACGGCCGTTTATCCTTATTGGAGTACCTCAGGGCCAATTAGCAACTTGAATTAAGTTTTTGAACTGGTTCTGGCAATAAAGCTGGTAATTAATTGTTCGAGTTTTTTGCTCCCGCATGAAGGACATGTTGCGGCCTTGTTTTCATGTTCCTTCAAGGTTAACGCCAAAAGACATTCTTTGCCACATTTCAGGCATTTGTAATCATATAGAGGCATGATGCGTTCCACCTTTCTTTAGTGGGAAGATCATTGAGGTGACTCAACATGGTTAAAGGAAAAAGGAAATCGTTTCCCATTGATTGCCGATTTCAATGTTTGGAACTTTCACCGGATTTCGAAGATCGGCGCTTACCCCACTCTTCAGCAATTTTGGCCATTTCGGTTAAACGTTTGGCCACGCGACCAAAAACCGAATCCGGGAGATACTGTCCCTCCGGGGTCATTTCTCCGGCCGGGATCCCAGTTAATAATTCGAGGGCTTCTTCAATGGTGGTTACACCAAAAATGGAGAATTTCCCGGATTCTGCCGCTTGAACGACTTCACGATTGAGAGCCAGGTGGCGAATGTTTTTGGCTGGTATCAGTACACCCTGTTTGCCGGAAAGTCCTCGCTTCTGACAGGATTCAAAAAACCCCTCGATCTTTTCGTTCACCCCGCCAATGGGTTGAATTTCTCCCAGTTGATTAATGGAACCCGTGACTGCCAGTGATTGGTGCACGGGAATATTTGCGAGGCTCGATATAATCGCCACGAGTTCCGCGACTGCCGCGCTGTCTCCTTCTACCTCAGAATAGGTTTGTTCGAAGGTAAGGGTGGCACTGAGGGCGAAGGGTTGGAATTCGGCAAATTTTCCACCCAAAAATCCTGCTAAGGTCATGACCCCTTTGCTGTGAATTTCTCCTGCTAACTCGGCTTCGCGTTGGATATCAATCACGCCTTCATTGCCGACAAACGTTCGGGCTGTAATACGACAGGGGCGTCCAAATGAATAATCTCCCAGTTGATGAACGGAGAGGCCGTTTACTTGACCGACCGTCTCACCGTCCAAGTCAACCATGAGGGTTCCTTCCTGGATGGCATCTTGTACTTTTTCTTCCAAGAGGTTGGTGCGATGGCGTTTCTTGTCTATCGCCATTTCTACATGTGTTTTTGAGACCAATGACCGGCCGTCTTGCTTTGCCCAATAGGCTGACTCCCGAACCACATCGCTGACCCAACTCATGCGCAATGATAACCGATCCCGACGTTCGGCGAGCCGCAGGCTGTACCGGATGACTTCGCCAACGGCATCGACCCCGAATGCTGGGAGGTTTTCCTCACGACAGAGTTGGGCGATGAATCGGGCGTAGAGCTGCTCTTGAGAATTTTCACGAGGAATATCGATGTCAAAGTCGGCTTTTACTTTAAAGAGTTTGGGGAAGTCCGGTTCATACGTTTGAAGGACAGAAAAAATGTATGGGTAACCGAATAAAATGATTTTGATGTCAACCGGAATCGGTTGGGGCTTGAGGCCTGTTGTGGAAAAACCAAAGTACTCACCGGGATCTTCGATATTGACTGAGCGTGTTTTGATCACGCGCTTGAGGGCGTCCCAGGCGAAGGGTTGACGAAGCAAATCGAGGACATTCACCAGTAAGAATCCTCCGCTGGCCCGTAGACATGAACCGGCTTTAATTTCCGTAAAGTCCGTGTAGACCACTCCCATGTGAGATTTTCTTTCGATTTTCCCAATTAAATTGGCATAGGTGGGGTGAGGCTCATCAATAATCGGTGCTCCGGTTTCTTGGGCATGTTCGACGAGGAGGTTGACTTCATACCGGATCAGATTCGGTTTATGGTCTTTGGCGTCCCATCCTAGAAGGGCTAATTGCGGACCTTCGCGCGGCAAAAAATCTTTGTAGTTGCTGACGATGTCTTCTTCAACTTTTTGGAGATATTCCAAGACCTCGGAGAGATGTTGATGATGATCTCGAAGAACTGCAAACCGGTGCCGCATGACTGCCCGAACGACTTGACGATCCATTTCCAGGAGCGCATGTTCTGCTTCATGGTCCAAGGCATGGACTTGAGCATGAAATTCCCGGATTTTCCCCTCCAGTATCTTCCCTTGTTCCTCTATGGTCTCTTTTTGGCTGTCGGTCAAGGCCTCACGGTCCTTTTGTTTCAACGGCTTTCCGTCCTTCACGACCACCAAACTAAAACCAACCGGTTCTTCTTTGAATCCGAACCCCCGCTTTTGTGCTTCTTCACTGACAACTTTGAAAAGCGTTTCTTTTTTCCCGTCTCGCTCTTCGATAATTTTGGCTCTGGCATCCAGATATTTTTGGCTTTCAAAGGCCAGAGGCAGGTCTCGTCGAAGACTCTGGATGACATGACTCATGGCTTGTTTAAATTCCCGCCCTTTGCCCGAAGCGAAAGACAGACAGATTGGTGAAGACGGGGCGAGGAAATTGTGAACATAACACCAGTCACCAGGGGCGGGCATCGATAGCGCCGCGTGTTCTACCTGTTTGTGAATGATGCCCCATTTGCCCGTCCCAATCGGCCCTGACGCATAAATATTAAATCCGTGGCTTTTCATGTTGAGGCCAAAATCCAAGGCTTCAAGGGCTCTGGCTTGCCCCAGGGGTTCTTCTAACGGTGGGAGTTCAGTGGTATCAGAAAACCCTAAGGCGTCAACATCGATGCTTGGGGTCAACAATGAAAGAGGGATTCGTAATTCGTCCATAATTGAGAGGTCCTCTAGGTGGAAAGAGTCGAAGTGGCTGTAGTCGTGTAGTTCCCAATTCTTTGATTAGACAGATTTTACGGTTCTGGTTTTATAGCTTTGCGATATTTATCAGAAACCCATCTTAAGTTTTGCATTCAAAAAGTGTTAGCAGATGAACGAATCGTACTTGTGTCACCAATTATCGTGTCTACGTGCTTTTCTGTGTTGCCGGGTTTCGCCCCGGCAGACGAGTGCTTGCTTGGCGCATCCCGAAGGGTGCATCCATTGTTGTGGAGGCAAAAGGACCCAATAAAGGTCGCGCTCTTCGAGACGCACCATACACAAGTGACGCCCCGTCTGGCCTCATTATAGAGAACGGACGCTAACCCGCGGAGGGCGGACCAACTCGCTTCGCTCAAACAAGGTCCGCCAGCTGTTGAGAGCGTCCCTCCCTTGAGCCAGACGGCAGGCGTCGGACCATGGAAGATAAAGATTTCAGTAACCCTCATGAAAGAGCGTGGAGGTATATATTCTTCATGATCCCAAATCTTCTCATGATGTTTCTGGTTAAATTCGTGGTTGATAGGGAGCAAGCTGCCGAATATAACTGATCAGGTCGCGAATTTCTTGGGGCGTTAGACGGAATCCCCAACTATGCATATCACTAAATACTAATCCCCAAATGATGATCGAACGCAATTCAAAGTCGCTTTTTGCTATGGATTCCGGGGTATGAAAATCTCTGGGAGGCACAATGAGCGTCGACGCGTCCGGTCCTTTGCCATCCCCTAGGACACCATGGCAGCGAAGGCAATGGGTTTGATAGAGATCTTTTCCTGCCAAGGGATTAGTCATGAATTCCTGGGATGAGGCGCTGCCGATGAGTATTAAAAGGATTGTCAGGAACGTGAAGCTTCCTACCATTGCTTGACTAACCAATTTGACGAACGTTTCGCTGGTAGGTTCAGGATCTATTGAGGTAGTCATCGCCTTCAGCGTTCACCCTGTAGCATCTTGCAACAGGGGTTTCGCTCTGCATCGTCCCAAAACTCCCCAGTGTAAGAATCCTTCATTCCACATAACCCTTAGTCATCTGACTCCCAACAGACATTGTGGCCAAACCCCAATCCGATCCAGGCCTGGAGTAGGTCCCGCCGACTGACACTTCCAACAATGACCCCATTTCGTTCAACCGGAAGGACTAACAGATGTTGGTTTTTCATGAGTTGGACGGCTTCCTTGAGTGTGGCCGATTCCGAAATGGCCACGTGATCTTGAACCATGATCTCCTCCGCCGTTAACTGGCTGAGTTCTCGTCCGTCTTCGAGGATACTGAGGATGTCGAACTCACTAATAAACCCTATAAAGGCTCCTTTGTCATCAACAACAGGGGCCCCGGGCAAGGAAGACGTATTGAGTGCAAGTGTGATGGCCAACCCATTTTGGGTGCGATGAAAACGTAAATCATGACGGTAGGAGATTTGGTCAATGGTTCTCAGTCCGGCGGTTGCAATACTGTGTAGGCTCATGGGGATACTCCCTTAGGGGTTGGTATGAGAGTCGGCTATTATATTTTCATCATGGAGATACACACTTCCAACCTCAAGGGTTGTTCCGTCATCCAACTTGATGGAGACATAGTCATGATTTTTTGAGAGTAATTTCACTTCACCTGACCATTGTGAAGGTTCCACGGAAACAATTCTCTTCCCGCAAACTTTGGCTTTCAGCGCATCGACGCCAGTGATTTTCATACTAGGGCCTTTCATTGGTTAAAGGGGCAGACAAAGTGAGGAATTTCTTTTTTTGCCATCATTGACACGAAACATTTATGAGTGTCTCACCTACTTCTCTCTAAATATACACAAAAAAGCAAGCCTTATGCCCGTCAACTTTTAATCATAACCCGCATTTTCCAGATGCATTTCTTGGAAGGCAATAAATTTACAGAGGGTACGCAAGTTGCACTATACATCAATTGTGTCCTGGCAAATAAACCCATTACAATTTTTTTCAACAATGGAGGTATGTTATGGCTGATTTAGTCATCGAGAAAGGGAAAAAAGAGGTTGCACCAGCTCAGAAAGGAGAAGTGAGAGCGGGAGGCAGGGAATTCGAGCGTATGCTTGACCGAATTGACCAGATGATGGGGGAGTGGTGGGGCCGTCCCTTTCCCAGTTTGATGTCTTCTCTCCCGAGTCTTATGCGGCCTTCCCGGGCTTTGATGTCAGAGGCCTTTTCTTTGCGGGCACCGGTCGTCGATCTATTTGAAGGGGAGCAGGAGGTGGTGATTAAAGCCGAAGTGCCAGGTATGGACAAAGGTGACCTGAAGATTGATTTGACAGACTCCATGCTGATGATCTCTGGAGAAAAGAAAAAAGAAGAAGATATTAAAGAGGAAAACTATACCTATTCCGAACGGTCATTCGGGTCTTTTTCTCGAAGCTTGCAATTGCCTTGTGCCGTGGAATCCGATAAAGCCAAGGCCACATTCAAGAATGGGGTTTTGGAAGTGAAGCTTCCAAAAACCGAGGAAGCCAAAAAGCGCCGTACTACCCTCAAAATTGATTGATGGTGCAAATGAAAGAAAGGGCAGTTCTGTAGAAATCCTGGTTCCCGTGGGGAAACTTCAAGGATGAGGGAAATTGGGGTGATTGCTACCATCTCCAACAAGACTGTGATAGGCCTAGCGGTCACCCTTTTTCTTCCCGGTTTTTTGGGGGTCTGTTCCGCCTTAGGGGTAGAAGCTCCAACCGTCGTTGTCAAAAATACGATTGACGAGGTCATTCAATTGGTGACCGACGAACAGTTGAAAGTTCCGGACCAGGCATCTCATCGACGCCGGTTGCTGGAAGAGACAATCGGAAGCAAATTTGATTTTGAAGAAATGGCCAAGCGTTCCTTGGCCGCTCATTGGAAAGGTCGGGGGGAAGCCGACCATCAAGAATTTGTGAATTTATTTCAGGCACTTCTCTCCAATACCTATGCCGGGAAAATTGAAAATTATTCCGGGGAAACTGTCCATTACCTTCGGGAGCGAGTAAAAAATGGCTTTGCAGAAGTGCAAACCAACATGGTCTCCGGCCAGACTGAAATTTCATTAGATTACCGGCTCATCTTAAAAGATGGGGCTTGGCGTGTGTATGACGTGGTAGTTAATGGGGTGAGTTTGGTGAAGAACTATAGAAGTCAATTTGCTCGGATCATTCATCGCTCTTCATATGAAGATCTGGTCATAACTTTACGAGACAAGTCCAATGAGATTACGGCTCCATGAAAAGAATTTCTGCCCAACGTTTACAAAAGATAAGCCCTTATTGAGGCTGCGGATTCTTCTACACTTCAAGTCAGTGAGAGAAGGCCTGCGAGGTATGACATGAAAAACGATAAATTTTTCTGCTGCCTGGTGATGGGACTGTACTTTGTGTTCCTGGCTGGTTGTGTTGGTGTTCAAGTCGTACCCAAAGATTTGGAGGAGCGGGTCAATCGAGACATTTCCTTTTCACGGTTGCTCGAAGCCCCTTTGGAGCAGAAAGGGGAAATTTTGGTCATTGGTGGTGAAGTGCTCTCTGCGAAGCGGCTTGATAATTCTACTCAGATCGAGGTACTTCAACTTCCGTTGACCCGTAATCTGAGACCGGATGAGTCTCTCCAAGAATCAGAGGGAAGGTTTATTGTCATTCAAGAAGGTTTTTTAGATCCTGCAACGCTGCCATTTGGAACACGAGTGACAGTGGTGGGGGAAGTTTCCGGTGTGATGACATTGCCTTTCGATGAAACCACGTATGACTTTCCTACTCTCGTGATTAAACAGTTAACGGTTTGGCCCACCCTCCCCACGTATCGAGTCATTCGACCCTATCCATATCCCTATCCTTATTGGGGACCCTACTGGGGGCCATACGGGGACCTTATTGGTGGTACTAATTTTGGTTTTTCAAGGGGAAAAGGTTTTGTGTGCCAACCATGTGGAGCATGACAAACCCTTGTATGAAAAAAAAGTTAATTTCATGAAAATTTTTTTGGTATAAATTGAGAGTTCATGAGTAGACCCAATGAAGACACGCATTCTCGTTGATCAGACCAAAAGGCTTCCAATAGAGGCCCAATCTCTTGAGATAGTTGAACGAAAAGGGAAAGGCCATCCCGATACGATCTGTGATGCCATTGCCGAATCAATTTCGCTTCAACTCTCCCAAGCCTACCAAAGCGCTTTCGGTCGTATTTTGCATCATAATGTTGACAAGTGCATGTTGGTGGCAGGCCAAGTGAAATTGCAACCGGGGAAGGGACGCGTCATTAAGCCCATGCGTATGATCATTGGCGGTCGGGCTTCCTCAGGTGTCGGCAGAAAAGTCATCCCCATTTCAGAGGTGGCCATTGAGACTGCCCAAAACTGGATCAAGAGCAACTTGCCTCATGTCAATCCTATTAAGCACATGAGTTATCAAATGGAATTGCAACCCACGTCAGTGGAGCTTGGGAACATTTTCGAAAGGGGCTCTGATCTGTTGCCCGCGAACGATACTTCTGCGGGGGTTGGATACGCTCCGCTCACCCCAATTGAACAATTCGTACTTAGAGTCGAAAACTATTTGAATAGTGCAGGGTTCAAAGCGGAACATCCTGAAACAGGCGAGGATGTCAAAGTCATGGGAGTTCGTATGGATCGCCATCTCTCCTTGACGGTGGCGATGCCCTTTCTGGCAAAAAAGATTCACTCCGAGAAACATTATTTTGAAGCTAAAAAGAATGCCCTTCAACATTTACAAGAATTTATTCACCAGCAACCCCATGGGTGTCAACGAGTTGAGGTGAAGTTGAATGCTCTTGATCGAGTCAATCAAGGGTTGAAGGGCATGTATCTGACCCTATTGGGAACTTCGGCCGAACAGGGGGACTCTGGACAAGTCGGGCGGGGGAACAGAGTCTGTGGGCTCATTTCCTTGAATCGCCCCATGAGTATGGAGGCGGCTGCCGGGAAAAATCCGGTGAGTCATGTTGGGAAAATTTATAATGTGTGGGCTCGTGAACTCGCCCAGAAGGCGTATGCACAGATTCCCGGAGTCCGTGATGTCACGGTGTGGATGGTCAGTAGAATCGGTGCACCCGTGAATCAACCATTGGTTGTGTCGGCGCAGGTTGAGGTGAAGAAGGGCTATTCGTCGAAGCGGCTATCGGGGGAGGTCCAAGAGCTGATTACGTATGAACTGACGGACATGAAAGGTTTTTGTGATGCCTTGGCCAGTGGGAAATTCGGAATCTGTTGAATGGAGCTGTTGAAAAAGTCCGCCAGCTGCGTCCTCGTCCCTCTGTCGTGCTCGCGTACTCCGTGTACGCTCCGCTCGCCTAAGGGCCTGCGGCCTTGCTGGACGGGCCTTTTTGAACAGCCCCGGGGGTAAGAAGATCAATGAAGGGATGGGGAGATTTTTTCCGTTATTGCGGTCCAGTATGTTCGCAAGTTTTTAGCAGGCATTCAGCTTTGTCTTTTGTCATCCCCGCAAGTGGGTGGCGGGGATCCATCTGAAGAAGGTCAAAGATGGATGCCCGATAAACGCTGTCGGGCATGACGAGAGGGGAGGGATGCACAGTAACACAGGTTGGGAAGGCCAAAAAATGGGGTGGAGGTTCGCGATATCACATGTCGGGTATGCCTATGGAACGGAAGAAGATTCCTGATGACGAATGCTAAAAATGAGAAAGACAGAGCCCGGTTTCGCGCCGCGTCGCGGGTGAGAGCTTTCCCATGAAAAACCGACGAATGGATCACAGGGTTCGTATTGGACAAGAACTTGACTGAGGGTACTCCCAGGCAGACTGACTTCCCTGAAAGTTCGCGTCGGATAAGCGGGTTTACCGCCACGTGCGTGCTGATTAGTAGTGTGGTGGGAACGGGAATTTTTACCACTACTGGATTTATGGCTCGAGATGTGGGTGATCCGTGGCTCATTCTAGCCCTATGGGGTGGGGGAGCTGTTTTAGCCTTGATAGGGGCTATGTGTTACAGCGAGTTGGGAGCGGCGTTTCCTTGGGTAGGTGGCGACTATATCTATCTTCGTGAAGCGTATCACCCGTTTGTGGCTTTTTTAAGCGGGTGGGCTTCATTTACGGTGGGTTTTGGTGCTGCCATTGCCGCTGGAGCTATGGGATTTGCCGCATATGTACTCCAACTTTTCCCGAGTGAAACTCCTTCAACTCTTCAGGTGAAAGGGATTGCGCTGGTTTTGCTTTGGGGGCTCACCGCTGTTCATGCGGGAGGGGTTGGCCCAGGGGGATTTCTTCAGCAGGTTCTCACTATTTTAAAAATCGGCGCTATTGGATTTCTTGTCGTGGGGGCGTTCACGGTTGGACAGGGGGATTGGCAGCATCTAGCGATTATGCCGCAAAAATCTGTTGCGGGGCTGGGAACCCTAGTGGTGTCGTTTATCTTTGTGACCTACGCCTATTCAGGATGGAATGCGGCGGGATATATTGCCGGAGAAATCATGAATCCAACTCGTTCTATTCCGTTGACGATGATAGGAGGCACCCTCTTAGTTGGGGCCTTATATGGAATTCTCAATCTGGTGTATTTTTATGCCCTACCATTACACATCTTGGCAGAACCTCCTCTGATGCCGGTTGCTGAAAAAGCGGCCGTGGAAATGTTTGGTCCTGTTGCCGCAAATTTGGTGACCATCATGTTATGTATTTCCATCGCGGGGGCAGTCAGTGCCATGGTGTGGACGGGACCGCGGGTCTACTATGCGATGGCCCAGGACGGTTTCCTTCCCACTTTTTTTTCAGACACGCAACAGCAGGCTGGGGCCCCGGTCCACTCCATTCTTCTGCAAAGTATGTGGGTGACGGTGTTGGTGCTTTCAGGAACCTTTGAGCAACTGGTTATTTACAGCGGAATGATTATTACGATGTTTACCGCTCTCACTGTGGGAGCGGTGATCATTCTTCGCCAAAGAAAGCCTCAATTGGTGCGTCCTTTTCGTGTGCCACTGTATCCAGTGTTGCCCGTAATCTTTATCCTCGTGTCAGGGGTCATTATGATCATTCTCAGCTTGGAAAAACCTGTTGAAACCTTCTGGGCCTGTTTAACCTTGAGTGCAGGGATTCCCATTTACCTGTTCATGAGGAAAAGCATGAGCGTTCCGGTATCCTAAATCAAAAATGATGAATCCGCGCTTCTTTCAAAATGGGAAAGTTATGTATTCAATGGACTATTCACGTGTATGGTTGATGATTGCTGTTGGAGTATTAGGCATCGTATTTGGATGCGGAAATGGAAACCAAACTATGGAACTACGTAACGAACATTCGCGACAGGGTGAACGGGATTGGATGGTGGATACCCAAATTGTAGGTGGAGGAATCAGGGATTCTAAGGTTGTGACGGCCATGAGGCGGGTCCCGCGCCATCAATTTATTCCGGATTATCAGGCGGAAGATGCCTATGGGGATTTCCCCCTCCCTATTGGCCATTCGCAGACGATTTCCCAACCATTTATTGTGGCCTATATGACGGAAGCTCTTAGGTTGCAACCAGGAGAAAAGGTCTTGGAAATTGGGACAGGATCAGGGTATCAAGCCGCCATCCTCGCAGAACTCGGCGTGCAAGTGTTTACCATTGAAATTGTCAAACCACTCGCCCAATTTGCCCGAGAAAATTTATCGAAATTGGGGTATGACCAGGTCATGGTACGAGCGGGAGATGGCTACCAGGGCTGGCCAGAAGAACGCCCATTCGATGCTATTATCATTACTGCGGCGCCTGATCATATCCCCTCACCGCTCTTGGAGCAGTTGGCCGTTGGTGGCCGTCTCATTCTTCCAGTCGGGGACTTTTCCCAAAATCTGGTGTTAATTCGACGAACCGAAGAAGGTTACCAAAGAACCGAATTGTTGCCGGTACGATTTGTTCCGATGACAGGTGAAGCGGAGAAGGGTTCGCCAAGCCCATAAATCGTTCATGAAGATTGGGTTTGCATTCACAGCCAGCTGGCGTTTTTCCAAAACACAAATAGCAAAGTATTGGCCTTAGTCTTGGGTAGGACTATTTATCCCTTTTTTCGTTTGGCTGCGGACGAGAGTAATTGCTTGACTCGAAAGACCGGTTCGGCAAGACCAATCCCAGTATAATTTTGTGAGAGGAGTGTTTCCGGGATTTTGTTGCTTTGAAACGTAATCCCGATCTCCTGTCCGCCGGCAATGAGTGGCAATTGATGAATCCGGGTCTGTGTCACAATCCCTAAAAAAGACACGTCCCCACGAGTGGCAAAATGGCCCAGTCGATCAATTCCTGCAGGCAATTTGAACACGGGCCCTCCACTGTTACCAGGGAAGATGTGCCCATCAATATAAAATAAAGTGGATTCGGGTTTGGTGGGTGAGACCCAGGAGACGATGCCCTGCCGCACCAGTGCCTTCGCAGATAAGTCCGGGCCCACTGCCTCCGGATAACCAAGTAGCATTAAGGGCGCTCCTTCATAAATCTCTTCTGCCGTGCCCAAGTCGCCAAAACGAACCTTGGGTAAAACTTTCCTTCCTGTCTGTTTTTTGGTGAGAGAAAGCCGAAGACAAGCCAGATCAACCTTGGTGTTAGGATGAGAGATCCAATATTGTTTGTCTCCTCGTCTGAGGGTGATTCCGATTCCAAAGTATTGGGTTGCCGGTTTTTCGTCGAACCATGAAAAGCGGAGTTGGAGGCGGAAAGGGCCCCAGTTATCGTGAGGGTCTCGAAAAACATGCTTGGCCGTGACTAACCAAGGGGTATGGGTAGGGTCATCCTGTAAGCCAAAGATCACGCCGGTTCCCACCACCACAAACATCTTCTTTTTCACCACACGTCCATTGGCGTATCTAATCTCTGCTTGCTGTGTATGGCCGATCGCCACGGTGGCATCGCGCCAACGGTCTATCCATCCTGCCATATGTACTTGTCCTGTGTTGCTTCGCTTAAACCTTCAGAAGGAATGAGCGTCTCTTTTTGCATGAAACCGGTACGCAAGAAACTATATCCGTTCATATATAGCGGTAACCAGAGGTGCTCATGGTTTGGATTATGACAGAGTTGGGAAAAGATAAATAGTTGTTCTGCCTTACGCCAACTTTTGCCGGGATTGAAGTCAAACGATTTTTTTGTTTCTCTATTGAAATATTTTAGATAGATCTGTGCTGGCCTGAAAAGCTATGTGAGAGAAAGAATGCGGTTCCCACTTGTAAATAAGAGCCTAATGGCTCTTGACAGCTGCTCATATTCAGCCTAGCCTCTCTGGTTTTCAGAGACCATTGCTTTCGAGGAGAGAGGGTGAGTGCTGAGATCGATTCTTGACGCGTACCTTGTTGTGATGAATCATTGAGTGTTGGTTACAAAACGGCCATGCAAGAGGGAGAATAATGACCAAACAAGAATATTGTAATGCTGCGCAACGACTTCTTGACGAAATTGACCATGGTGTCGTTTGCATAGAATTGATTGAAGGAGATATTCTTGCGGGCAAAGTCAAATACCAAACCAGCAACGGGTGGACGATTGTGGTCTTTAGTGATGGAGACGATTGGGATTATGTCTCTTCGATTCTTCCCCCATCTGGAGAACGTTTCGACCTTTGGCCGGAACAGGAGAAAGACGATTCTCCTGAGTTGCGAGCCCTTCGATCCTATCATCCCCCTCCGGATCAGCTCACCAAAATTTGGGGTTTCCTCACCTAACCGTGTAGCTCAATCCGTCCTGATCCTTACGAAGGACAAGATAAGAGACTGGTTAACCGCCTGCTAGCTCAGGGGAGTGGGCAAATTCTGCGATAACTTTTTTCAGCCCCAGAACGACTTGGGCTAGGCGCTCGTAGTTAATGTTCTCGGGAGTATCATGGGCTGTGTGGTAGGCGGAGTCCCGAAACAACGCCGTATCGGTCACCATAACCGCGGGAAATCCTTCCTTCCAAAAAGCCCAATGATCCGACCACCCAACCCCGGGGAGCCATCCCCACAGTGCGCCGCCTTCTGATGGAAATGATGCGTGTTGCCGAAAGCTTCCGATGAGCTGTCGAACCAACGGTCCGTTCTCTACATTGCTGACAAAGGCAATAAAATTCCCCGTAGACGGATAAAAGAAGTGAAGCGGGAACACATAACCTTGACTTCCTGGTTGGTCTGAATAATACCCAATGGTTTCCAGACTGAGCATCAGGATGATATTTTCGCCACGTTGGCGGCTCCGTTTTGCATAGATCCGGCTTCCCATGTGACGGCCGTGAGAGAACGGGGGCTCTTCGTTAGTAAAGGCTACAAAACGTAATGTGCGTAAAGCTGGGTTTTGTGAAAACGCGCGCGCTAAAGCTAACATCGCCGCGACACCACTTGCATTATCGTTAGCGCCAGGACTGCCTTTGACGGAATCATAGTGCGCGCCGATAAGTACAATTTCATCCGCTCTCTCTGTCCCACGCAATTCAGCCTCCAAATTTTCACAGCTCTGTCCCGAGACTTCGTATTCTTGCCGCGCAATCTCATAGCCGGCTTCCGATAAGGTCTTTCCTATGTACCCAGCAGCTTGAACAAGCTGGGAATAGCGGAATACATTTCGTTCTCCAATGACGCCTGCCAACATATGCACGTATGTTCGCAGTTCGTGTTCAAGCGCACGCCGTTCATCGGTCGCCGGGGGAAGTGGACCATGGTAGCTTTCGCCAGGCATCTGAATCATGACATACCATCCTAATGCAAGAGCAACACCAAGAACACCAATGAGGATAGCTTTTCGCATGATGCTAGGTCACGGATTCTGAGGTTGATGGAAAAGGCCAAACCTGTCCTTAGATACGATACTTCTGGAAAGCAAAGGTTGTTCTTGCGCCTTGTGGTTTTTAACTTCCAACTCAGAAATTTCGAAACTCCCTCGTCCTATCAGGGCTTGGCCTCGAAGAGAGGACAAGGTCGAGGTGAGGGTGAAGATTCATCTAATAGTGAAAGTATTATAGGAGAAGAAGTAACCTCAAAAATAAAATGTTGTCCGACTTTAATCACTTGAGAACCTTACGCGGATGTCGGCGACGAGCGGAAGGTGGTCAGAGGCAATTAAGGACTTTCGGGTACGTGGGATCTGCACGTTGATCACCTCGACCCGTCCATCGTAAAAAATATGGTCTAAATGCAGAACGGGAAAAATTCCTGGATAGGAGTGACGTCGCTTCAGGAACGTTCGTAGGTCTAGACTCTTCAACACTTGGGTCAGTTCGATTGTCGCAAATCCTCGTCCCCATTCGTTGAAATCGCCGAGGACTACCTTTGGCCCAGGGACGCTGTTTTGAACGATTACGCCTCCGAGCTTTTTAGCCTGATACTGGCGTTCTCTGAGTCCTACCCCAAGATGAACGTTGTAAATGTGCAGGGTGTGTCCACCCATAAGAACATCGACCCGTTGGCACCCTCGGGGTGTCCGTTTCTTCCATGTCAGATCGTATTGCGTATGGTTATTAATGGGGAAACGACTCATCACCACGTTGCCGTACAAGCGTCCGCGCACCAATCGCGTGGCCCCCATGACCCATCCCATCCCCAGCGCTGCGCCGAGTTCCTGATCATGGCCATGACCCTTTGGCCCAGCTCCGAGGACTTCTTGCAGAGCGATCACGTCTGCTTGGAGTGGGCGTAGCACTTCGGCAATGCGACGAGGCAAGACGCGGCGGTCCATCCCTCGACAGCGATGCACATTGTAGGTAGCAATCCGAAAGTTCACCGATTCTCTTTTCCTGCTTTGGGCCGTTATTCTGGAAGTCATATTTCAATAGCTAGCCCAGGGGGTGGGTCATTGTACCTCATTTACCTGGAGGGTCGTCGCTGATTGTACGTATGGAAGCCCCTCAGGCTGGGCTGTCTGATTTTCAAGTGGTTGTCCTTCATGGTCACGAACGGGGCCAAAGCTCCCCAAAAGAAGCGAAAATTTTAAAAGTATTTTTAAGAAATGAACAGACTCCATTATGGGACAAGAAAAAATATCTGATACCTGTTCCCCTCTAAGGATGGTTCTCTTGTATCGCAAATGAAATAATGAATTCTCAGATTCTGTGGCGTTTCGCAACGATCCTATTCAGTACTTTTGGGTAATTTCCCTACACATTCATGTAATGTGGGCGCAAAATCCCAGAAATTTTAAAACAAGGAGTGGGTATAAATATTGAATCAATTGTTCTTTGCGGCACAATATCGTTGATATTCTCGTGCAACTATTTGTTCTGATGGGAATAAAGAGGGTTAATGTAGTCGGTGGGTTAGCGCACCAAGCTCTTTTGACTTTGTTCTTTTATTCCTTTACCCGTAGGTGGGTTGTTTCGTACTTATGGGTAGGTGCGGTCTATGTAATATTTAGGTTCATTCCTACCAAATCGGTGTCCCGTCTCTCCGTATGTTCTTCTCTATGAATTTGCAAATGCTGCGCAGCGGCGAAAGGCAAGTTTGCTTGAAATAACCATTGACACACGTCCATCACCTCAATTCCCTAGAAGTATAAGTGTTGCAGAAGGAATGTATTAAACAATAAGCATTGAACCTGAATAGACGAATGGAAAAATATTTTTCTCAGAGAACCCTTGAATTGCTGGGAAGGTTGACTATGCGTTTTTTGAGAATTGTCCTCATGGCCGCCCTTATTGTCTCGTTTCAAGCCCAAGCGTCTCATGTGCTGGCGGAGGAAAAAGAGGATTATCGGTTCTGCGTCGGCCTTCTCTGGTGCACAGAAACGAAGGAAGGGAACGTGAGAACTGAGGGGTTTTTGTATCTCTACAGTTCCGAGCAAAAGGGGTCCTTCTCTCGTTTCTCTATTCGGCCCTTCTATGCCAAAGAAGCTGACCCAGAACGAGACTATGTACGGAAAAGTTTCCTCTGGCCTTTGGGCGATTATGTTCAGGGGAAGGACTACCATTCCCTCAAAATCATTCCTTTCTATTGGCACTGGGACAGGCCAGACAGGCAGGTCACGATCATTGCGCCCTTCTATTGGCATTGGAACTGGAACAGGCTCGACAAGCAACTCACGATCATTCCGCCCCTCTACTTCAATTACGCCAAAGGGGTGAGGTCGTATAGATATGTGCTCCCACTGTATGGCCAGAGTGAGAGCAGCGGCCACAGGATGCAATTCCTTTTTCCATTCTACGGATCCACAACGGATAAACCGGAGATGACGAATCGCTGGTCGATGATTGGTCTCCCACCGATTCCCCGCCTTCTGGCATTTCCTGCCATTGCGCTCTATGAGCACATGTCAGGTCCAGGTATGGTTGCCGATCGATTCTTCCCGCTGTATCGCTACGCACACGTTGCAGACGAAGACCGAACCGAGCTGGACGCCTTACTCCTCTATCAGCATCGCTCTACACCTCATAGCACTGCCGACCATCTGATTCCTCTCTACACGTATGAAAGTGACCGCGAGAAGGAAGAAAGTGAATTTTCCCTCATTGGCTACAAATCGTGGTCGTTATTGTATCGATCGAGTACCCCAACTCTGACCCGCAATCATTTCTTTCCCCTCTATTCTTTCGAAGGGGACGCGGTCCGCCAGGTTAGAAGGTTCGGATTATTAGGATTTGGAAAAGCCTCCCTTTATTTTCACGAGGACGGTCCGGGATCTGTTTCTGATCAATTATTCCCGCTGTATTTCTATGATCGGCCTCAGGCTGATGAGGTTCATGTCTCAGTCTTGGGATTGGCACCGGTGGCACTCTATCAGCATCACGCTTTGGCGAACAGAGCGGAGGATCAACTCTTCCCACTTTATGATTATGCCCGCAAAGGGGAGGACCGCACTCTGTCTCTATTGGGTGTGAAGCAGGTCGCGCTCTATCGGCAAGAGATCAGCTCAACTCGATTCAAACACCGACTATTTCCAATTTATCGCTATACCCACGACTACGTAATTGATGAGACCGACTTTAGCGCCTTGTTCATTTATCAGCATGTGTCAAGCCAGAGCAAAGTTGTAGATCAGCTCCTTCCGATTTGGGACTACACCAGCGATCGCGATCAAGCATGGGACTTTGGTTTGGTGGGAATCGTGCCGCTCACACTCTACCGCCATCAGACTCGTGCCTCGTTTAGCGCGGACCACTTCTTCCCGCTTTACGGATATCGCAGTTCCGAATCCGAAGGGGACAAGGTTTCCCTGCTAGGGTTCCCACCAACTCGACACCGATTCACATGGGCGTTCTACGAACATGTAAGTAGTGCTTCACTCACGTCGGACCGCTTCTTTCCGCTTTACAGGTATTCGCATAACAAGACGGCCAGCGAGTATGAATGGAATGTGCTCTTGCTCTACCACCATAAGGGTTGGGAGACGGGCGCGAAGGACATGCTGTTGCCCATTCACCAGTTTGCTTACGATCGGGAGAAAAACACTTGGCAGCTCAGTCTACTTGGCGTCGCGCCGTTCACGCTCTACCAGTATTGGACGTCGCCTAATAAAGCCATCTCGCATTTCTTTCCCTTGTACGGCTACCGGCGGAAGGATGACACTCGCCGATGGTCGTTGGTCGGGCTCCCACCTATCGGAACCTGGCCGGCTTTTTCCTTGTACGAACACGTGGTTATAGGACCCCAGACTACCGATCGCTTCTTTCCCCTCTACTTTTATGCCCATAATGACGTGAGGGAGGAAATCTCAGTAAGCGCGCTGTTTGTGTATTGGCACAAGTCGACGCCGACTATGGATCAGAACAGCTTGTTCCCGCTTCTCAGCGTGAGAAGGGATGAGGCTGAGAAAGAATGGAAGGTTTCAGCCATCGGGTTGGATCCCTTTGTTCCGGTCAGCCTCTTTCACCAGGCTGGCGGGGAGGACATGATGTCCGGCAGACTGTTTCCGCTCTATGATTACCGGCGGGACGGGGCGAAAGCCGGAATGTCGCTTGTTGGCGTCAACAAGTTTGCGCTCTACCGGCACGAGAATGACGCCGAGAGGACTCGCGACTGGTTGTTCCCCCTGTGGGAGTATCAGCACGATGCGTTAAGCGGGAAGATGCAGCTCGGCCTGCTCGGGTTTCCTCCGGTGTCATTATATTTACATACCCAAAGCCCCGAGCACACATCAGACCGGCTGTTCCCCTTCTATAATTATACGGCAAATCACAAAACAGGAGAGGCCGAATTCTCGTTTCTCTGGCCCCTTCTTGCTTACAAAAGCCAGGACGGGCAGACCACAGAGGCCAGTTTGCTTTGGTGGTTATTTAGCTACAGCAGGCCCGATAGTGAGAATCGGGAAGTATCCATTCTGGGGATTCCTCCCGCAGCGGTGGTCCTGAGTTCCGTGACTCCTCAGCGAACTCTCTTTGAATTTAACCCGATTTTACCGCTGTATCGTTATGAATCTGAAAAGGACAAAGGAGTGTCCTGGACGATTTTCGGTGGATTGCTGGGCTCCGAAGTCACCGACGAAAATGAGCGCAAGTTACGTCTATTTTGGATGCTCTGGTGAGGGTCTCGAGACCAACAGGGTGAGAGGAGTTGCCTTTTATGGCCATGCGGCTGAATGAATCGGAGAGGCAGGATTCAGCGGATTGCCACTGCAAATGATCGTACGAAGGATGGTCATATTATGACAAACACATCCACGATTGAGGTAATCATGACCGGGTTCGCTGAGCGCACGGGCCTGACTTCCCCGGCTCGACCGCCCCGTCGCTATCTCTGGACCGACGCGTTTGCCGTTTGTAACTATCTAGAACTTTTTCGGCAAACTGGCGAGGAGCAACACAAAGAAACTGCCAAACAGCTTGTCTCACAGGTCCACAGCGTCCTGGGACGACACCGGGAGGACGATTCGCGCCGTGGCTGGATCAGTGGATTAGACGACCAGGAAGGTGAGCAGCATCCGACCCGAGGTGGACTGAGAATCGGAAAAGAGCTTGGGGAGCGCGGACCGGATGAGCCTTATGATGAACAGTTAGAATGGGAACGAGATGGTCAGTATTTCCATTATCTAACCAAGTGGATGCACGCCCTCGATTGTCTTGCACGGGTGACGGGAGATTGCGTGTATAACCGGTGGGCTTTGGAGCTGGCCAAGAGCGCTCATGCCCGTTTCACCTATACCACTTGGGGGGGTGGACCGAAGCGTATGTATTGGAAGATGAATATCGATCTCTCCTATCCGCTGGTCGCGTCCATGGGCCAGCACGATCCGCTCGATGGGCTGATCACCTATCAGCAACTTCATGCGACGTCTCTGAAAATGGCCGATCTCCATGCGGAGAACTCTGTGGTGAGAGAGATTGCCGAGATGACCGCGATGTGCCAAGGCATGTCCTGGACGACGGATGATCCATTGGGAATCGGGGGGCTTCTATCCGATGCCTGCAGGTTGGCACAATTAATGATCACTACCAATGTGCGCGAATCAGATCGATTGGTCTCGCTCTTGCGAGATGCTGCGGTCGGCCTGGATGCCTTCTTGCGGCACAATCCTCTGAATGCTTCCGCTGATTACCGTTTGGCATTTCGCGAACTAGGGCTATCCATCGGTCTTCACGCCATTGAAAAGATGCTGAGAATCATCAAACAGCATCCGGAAAAATTCTCCAACCAGCAGGAGTTACAGGCCAGGCTGTCAGACCTTGGGCGATTTCTTCCATTGATCAAATCCATCGAGGGCTTCTGGCTTGCGCCGAGCAATCAACAGAGTCACAGCTGGACCGGGCACTGTGATATTAACAGCGTGATGCTGGCTACCAGCCTGGCGCCGGAAGCGTATTTGGTAATTCAACAATGATCACATAGCGCCGAGGGCTTTGGCGGCTTTTTCCACATCCTTTTGTTTGACCCACAAAATGGCCCCGCAGCGTCCTGCGCCACCTCGCACGGCCGCGGCCGCCCGTATGTTGATTTTCGCTTTCGCGAGTTTCGCGGCATAGGGCACAAAGGCGCCCACTTGATCCTTATCATCGATGACAAAACAGGCTTTTGGACCTTTGATATTCCATTTGGCCTTTTTGACGGCGGCCGTAAACTTGGCAGGATCGACGGGCACACAGTCGACTTGGGCTTTCCCTTTTTTCCCCGGAAAAGCCAGAAAGGCCAACAGGTTGACCTTGGACTGTTGTAGGTGCTCTAGGATCTTGATGCCTTGTCCCGCTTTATGGGGAACCATCATTTTGTAATACTTGGCAAGGTGGACCGAATTGGGCATGGGGACCTCCTTATGATTGGAAAATTTTGTGAATCTTTAGTACGTTTGCGGGTGATCTCTTGGAATATGGCGGCTGAGGTCTGTCAAGAATGTGCTGCCGTAAGTTTGTATCACGTTTTCTGAACTTTTCAAAAGGTAAAGAGGCGAGTCTTCTCCGGGAAAGAATGTGAGTGCACAGCGTTGTCTGAGGTGAAGTTTTGTATGATGGTGCGAACATGGATGATTGGCGATAGTATGGTTGGGTAACATTGCCCTGCCAGTTACAACCCAAACGGGAAGGTATCTGGAATATTTTTCGTCGTATCTCTGGTTATTGCTTCAACTGCCCGTGTTTCATCAAACCAGATATATTCATCAAATTGATGAGGTAATGCGGCATAAAAATAATGGCTCTGTAATTCGGTTTCAGGTCGATAGATGACACCAATCGCGCGTTCCAGACGTTCTTGAAGCAGTTTCTCCCGGGTTATGTCCTTGAGAGGATCCCTAAGGGGCAGCAGAAAGTTGTGGATCTTCACTTCATGACACAACCCCTCATAACTGTCTCTATGCGATGGCTGAACCTGCTTGATTTCCATCGGGCCACCCCATTCAGAGGCAGCGGCAACCGTCCCATGGTCGGTGCCAAAGCCAATCAGATAGGCCGCATCGCCATATTCCTGCCGCACAAGTTGTCCGACATTCAACTCACCACGAGCACTCATCTCTGTGGCCCGTGCATCTCCGATATGTGAGTTATGTTCCCAGATCACGGCTTTGGCATCTGGGCCTCTGAAGGCGAGAACAGACTGCAAGGTTTCAAACATGTGCTGGTCACGTTGGTTCCAGGAGTTATTTTCAGCGTAGTACATGGTGCGATAGTAGCGTTCAGCATTACTAACCACGCGTGCATTTTGTTCGGCGTCGAAAAAACGTTCTCCGTCGGCTCGAGAATATTCCATGCGCTTATTGTGTAAGTCTTGTAATGTCGCCAAGACTTCTTTCTCACATGTCCGGTACTGTTTGGTGAGTGTGACGCGACTGTACATCGAAGGATCGCTGGCCCAGGGCATCAGACATCCATAGCGTAACCGTGCCACTTCTGCCGTTTGAGGATCGACCGTATCCAGATACCGCAAGACGACTTCAATAGACGTGTACAAGCTATATAAATCCAAGCCGTAAAACCCCACCTGCTGGTCAGGATCTTTTACGGTGTCGTTATAGGCTTTTACCCAATTGATGAAATCCAGAACAGAATGATTGGCCCACATCCAAGTGGGGAAGCGTGAAAATGGCTGACTTTTCAGAAATGGATCAGGCGAGGCACCATGAATATAGTGATCAATAGACGCCGCATCAGGCCAATCGGCCTCTACCGCGATAATGGTCACCCCTTTTTTTTCGATCAATTCCTGCGTGATTCGCGCACGCATATCGTAGAACTCAGCTGTGCCATGTGAGGCTTCACCCAGCAATATCAGACGACTCTCACCGATGCGTTCCATGAGGTTATCCAGATTGACATGTTCAATACTGGTAAAGGGTTCGCTCGATTGCTCAACCAATTTTGGCAGGCTTGCCTCAATATCTTCCTTTGCGTGTTTTTGTCCGGCTTTGTCTTCCCAGCCAGCCGCACCAATCAATGGGACAAAACGTACGCCGCCCATATCCTCTTCCTGATACTCATGCTCGCTTATGCGGCGAAGCCGGAGGAGTTTCTGTGTGCGCAAGGTCGAGCCAACCGGAATAACCAGACGACCACCGATGGCGAGCTGGTCTTTCAAGGCCTTGGGTACTTCGGGTCCGCCTGCGGTGACAACAATGGCATCATAGGGTGCATGTTCCGGCCATCCCAATGTCCCGTCCCCATAGAGTATCTGAATGTTGCGGTAACCTAGTTCCTTAAGGCGTTTACGTGCGGAGTCCACGAGTATCATATGTCGTTCAATGGAAAAGACTTCCTTCGCAATTTCCCCCAATATTGCCGCGGCATATCCGGAACCCGTCCCGACTTCAAGTACCCGGTCTTCCGGTTGTAATTCAAGCGCAGCGGTCATCAAGGCAACAATATAGGGTTGAGAAATGGTCTGGTCGGCTTCAATCGGTAAGGGTGAGTCACTATAGGCAAATTCAACGAGATCGGTGGCAACAAATTCTTCACGAGGGACAGCATTTATGGCTTCAAGCACCGCTTGGCCGTGGAGACCACGAGCCACTAACTGATCATCAATCATGTGTTGTCGTAATTGATTGAACTTATTCATGAGTGACTCCTAAGCATGTTTTTTATGAAAGGGGACAAATAGTAATATGAGGGTTGAATAATTCCTCCACCAATGCTGTAGCATTGATTCCGCAATAATGGTGCCAGATGGTTACCGTCTTGTGGGCCAAGTAATGCCATGACCCGTTCCCTGCTATGAGAGCCATTTAAAAAAACTTTTGGCAGGAATTCCTGAACTGAGAAAATTATAGGAGGTATCACCAGAATATATGTGGGGCAAAACTCTACACAGGCCTAATCACAGTAGCCTTAGGATAAAAGGAATCTGAAGTCGTTTTTTGGTTTTCTCAGTAGTCTCGTCTAAGATTGATCCACAAGGCAGTTCATCTGGTAGAGAAATTCCTTCACTTTGCATATTTTTGCGGATCGAGCAAAAAAAGGTTTTCTTTTATTATTTCGGGACAGTTCAAGTCGCTTCTTTAGTGATCCTTGTGAAGGACTTTCCTTCGCACTAAGGAGAATCCTGTGAGTTGGAAATTGGTGTATTGGATTTTGGGGATCATTGTTTTCCTGCCTCTACTCAATCTTCTGCTAGGAGTGCATCCGCCAAGGTTCCAAACGGATGACAACCCTAAGCGCTACGGCCTTGACTACGAGTCGGTCTCATTTCAGACCTCTGATGGATTGACCTTGCGCGGCTGGTTTATTCCAGCAGCCTCTGCATCACTTGAACCATCAGGAAAAGGAGAGATGGCATGGAATACCTGCGCGACCATCCTGGTGGGTCATGGCTATCCCTTTGACAAAGCCAACATCCTCCGGCATGCGCTCTTCTTGCATCCTCGTTTTCATCTTCTGGTGTTTGATTTCCGCTATTTTGGTGAGAGCGATGGGTTCTATACGACGGCAGGGCTCTTGGAAACACGGGATGTCCAAGCGGCGGTGGAGTATGTCAAAAGCCGGAGCGATGTGAATCGGGAACGAATCGGGGCGCTGGGATTTTCTATGAGCGCGTCAGCCTTCATCACGGCCCGGCATCCCGATGTCAAAGCCATTGTGGCCGATAGTCCTTATGCCACCTTGGAGGGACTCATTGCCCGGCAATTTTTCTTCCTGCCGGGTTTCACGAAATGGCCATTGGTGGCCATGACCAAGCTCTATGCCCGCCTCCTCCTTGGCGTACGAGTCAGTGATGCGGCCCCAGTCGATGTAGTGAAAGATCACAATGCTCCCTTACTCATCATTCACGGGGATGCCGATTCTCAGATACCTCTTGAGCATTCTCAGGCGATTTATGACAATGCGGATCACGATAAGACACAATTCTGGATTGTCCCAGGGGCTGATCATGGCTTTGCCCATGGCCTTGAGGGCCCTCGGTATGAGCTGCGAGTGAGAGAGTTCTTTGAGCAGAATTTGTGTGTGCCAGCACGTACCTAAAGGGTGTGTAGCGCCAAGTATTCCGTGACATTCTAGCTCCTGCGCTCTTTCCTCCGCCGTCATTCCACACATTTTCAATCGAGAATCTTTCTTCATCTCCTGTCGTCATTCCCGACAGTTGTTATCGGGAATCCATCTTGGGTTTTTCAATCAATGCCTGGTGATAGATGGAAGGCTTTGCGCTAGTATTCCAAGCTATTGTGTCCACGTGATGATTTGTATTGCCGGGTTTCGCTCCGATGTTTCAATAAGATTCCTGCTACCCGCTGCCTCATTCAAGTCCAACTCCCTTTGGGAAGGCGGGACTCCCTCTCAGACCCTGAATCATATTGATGAACCATGACCTACATTGTCATTACAGAAAGATTCCTTTAGACTCCTTGTATGTCAATCGTCACCCATCCTTACATCCTCTCGGATCCAGGAACGTGCGGAGGCAGTCCTCACCTCGCAGGGACACGAATCACCGTTCGGGCCGTGGTGATCGCCGTCTTGCTTCATGGATTATCGCCTGAAGAACTTCTGCAACATTACCCCCATCTCACCCTCTCTGGTATCCACGATGCCCTTTCCTATTATTATGATCATCGCGAAGCCATCGACCGAGAGATTGCGGAACACGAGGCTCTTGACCCAGGGCTACAAGCCGACGGTCGTCGGTGAAGCTGTATCTGGATGAGTCTGTCTCGATCGTTCTGGCCAACGTGCTGGCGCAACATGGTGTCGATTGCCTCACCGTTCGTGAGGCAGGCTTTTTGGGGCAACCCGATGAATTCCAGTTGTCCGTGTCCGCTCGGGAACATCGAGTTTTCTTCACACATGACACCCGAGACTTTTCTCGCTTAGCGAGCGACTGGGTCGTAACCGGTCGGACGCATGCCGGTATTCTGCTAGCACATCAACTCCCGTTACGTGAGCTTATTCTTCGGTTTCGCGCGTTGCTCCTTCGCGGCCCCTCCCTGGACTACACCAATCAGATTCTTTGGCTTCCTCCCGTCCTTAAAGAACAATAGCTTCTTGTGAACAGTGCAGCCGGGGTAAGAAATAGCTAGGATGGAAGAGCTGGGAAGGGAGCACGAGACATCGTGGATCATACGGTATTCCCGACAGTTGTTATCGGGAATCCATTCTCTGGTTTTCCCATTCAAAACTCTTTGGTAGGTGGAACGCGTTGCACTTGTTGAACCAATTTTAGTGTCCAAGTGGTTATTATTGGTAATGCCGAGCCGAGACCCGGCACAAAAAGATATCAAGAAGGCGCCGATTCCTTTTTTGGATACAAGCCATCCTTGCCCAGGGAAGCAGACATGAGAGACGCCATGGCCGGACCAACTCAGATGGTCTCGATTTAAAAAATGTATGATTGCAAGACTTGCCCCCACCCCCTGGAACACCCCTAATCCTTTCCCCGCTCCAACGCCTTCTGGCTGGCCATGGGTTGGACGCTCCTATTGTCACGCGGGCCTTGTTTGAGCGTAGCGAGTTGGTCCGCGCTCCGAAGGTTTGCGTCCAACTCTTGTGATGTGCCAGACAGGGCGTTATTGGCTTTGGTTACTTTCCCCGAAAGGAAAGTAACTCGGCTGCCGGGCCGAAATCCGGCAAGCGTCAAGGAAGCGTTAAGACAAATGCCAAAAAACTTACACCAACAGACCTCGCCTTAGGTTAGCTTCAAGAGGAAACAATGATGTAAAGTCAAGCAATGACCCCAAAACGGGGCCAAAAGAATCCAGTTCGGGTAGGATTCGTTCTTTGTTCACTGATACCATCTTTCCATCCTCTTCTGTTCTCGTTACCGTATATTCCACGCGAGCGATTTTCATCCTGTTCGTGTCCTCTTCTTTTCGTTTCCTTTCATCATAACTCTCCCGTAGGCGTTCCAGTGTATTGCGACAGGTAAATGTGGAACGGGTCATAAATGATCTGTAGAATGAATGATTGGCAACATTCTCTGGCAGTGTTGAGACTTTTATTCGAGCGTCGGGTTATTAGTATGGTCGATTCTAATTGGAATAGGGGATAAAGGCTAGTGCGCAATTGAGGCGGTGTCACCCCAAAACTTTTCTATGCTAGGTTTATTTTCTCATTACATTATTAACTCCGGATCAACCTATTTCAGGGCTGAGAAAAATTGATATCATTCTTGATACACCTTTCGAGCAGATTTTCTAGATGAAATTCCGCAAACTGAGCAATCTTGTTTCTCTTTCTCTTCACTACCGACAGCCATGGGGACAACAGAATGGGTCTAATTTAAGGAAGCCTGGTTGGCTCTTTGTTCTGTCGTGTGTGGTTTTTGTGGGTGTGGGGATGCTTGGTCTGTCAGGGAAACCTGACGTTGTCCCGGAGCAGCTTGAAAGTGATCTTGAAGTATTTGTCCGCCAAGGGTGTCCACATTGTGAAAAGGCAAAAACGTATCTCACTCAGTTGAAGCAACGGTATCCCAAGCTCAAGGTAACAGTTCGCGATATTGGCGAAGATCCTAAGGCCTTACGACGATTAAAAATGTTAGCTGAAAAATTTGATGTGAGACAGCTTGGGGTGCCTGCCTTCTATGCGCGAGGGGAGTTGGTGTTTGGATTTCAATCCGAGGCAACCACCGGAAAACATCTGGAGGAGCTTTTAGGACGTCCCCCGCCTGATACGGAACCTGTTACCGAAGGCGCCTGTCCGGTTGAACCGGAGGTATCCTGCCCCCCGGCATCCACGCCAGAGGCTATCGGAGGGCAGCGTATTCATGTTCCTTTTTTTGGTGATCTGACTCTTCCACAACTTGGCCTACCGCTTTTTACACTTTTTCTCGGGCTTCTTGATGGGTTCAATCCCTGCGCAATGTGGGTCTTGCTGTTTTTATTGGCCTTGCTGGCCAACCTGCGGGATAGACGCAAGATGTTCCTACTGGCTGGAACCTTCGTCCTAGTCAGCGGTCTTGTCTATTTTGTGTTTATGGCCGCCTGGCTGAATGTCTTTCTGTTTATCGGGTATGTGCGGATTATCCAGGTGATGATGGGGGGACTTGCGGTCGGGATTGGCCTGGTGAATGTCAAGGAATTTTGGGCCTTTGGGCAAGGGATCTCTCTCTCCATTCCTGAGTCAGCAAAACCTGGCCTGTATGCCAGGGTCAGGAAAATTTTAGCGGCAGAACATGTCAGCCAGGCCATGATTGGAATTCTGGTATTGGCTACGTTGGTGAATATGATTGAGTTCGTCTGTACGGCAGGATTTCCAGCCATGTTTACCCAGGTGCTGAGTCAACAGGGTCTCACCACGTGGGAGTATTATGGTTATTTGGGCCTCTACAATCTGGCCTATATTGCGGATGATGCCCTGATGGTCACGATTGCGGTGGTCACTCTGAGCCACCATAAATTGCAGGAACGGGAAGGACGATGGCTCAAGTTGATCAGCGGGTTGGTGATGCTGGGGTTGGGTGTTCTCCTTCTGATCGCTCCGGAACAGTTACTCTGAAGGGTTCATCAGATTTTTCCGTGGGTTACACGAACTCTCTTGATCACTTTCCTAGATGTCCATTTCAACTAGACCACTTCACCTTTGACGTCAAGACTTCCGAGGGCAAAGACACGACCATCACTGCCTGGATTCCTTTTTACCCAACAACGTAACCCCGTTTCCGAAATTTCGATTTTCTTCTCATCCACCTTCTACCTTCATTCGAGCTCCCGTCATTTCCCATCCTTTTAAAAAAAGGACTAGTCCATTTTGTTTCGTTCTTAGGAAGAGGAAAAACAACCATGGCTAAGCCTATCGAACATCCCGAAGGAGCCCTGACGATTTGGGCAGATTTACCCCAAGAGGATGCTCTCAGGTTCTACCAAATCTGTGAGGTGTCCGGCCTGTCTCCCGCGGACTTTCTCCGGGCGGCGGTGCTGAGCACGATGAAACGATATGAACAGCAATACAACATCAGAACGCCAAAGCCCCATAAGCCTTCGCTAGTGGAGGATCTGACGTATGAGACTACCTCCAAGAAAAAAAGGACGAAAGCGCAAACCTCCAAAGGTCAATTGGATCTCCCTGAAAATCAAACACTAAAACTGGAACATCAAACAAAGCGCGGAACTCGTAGTGTGGCGGAAAAAACTGGAGCGCCTAAAAAGAAAGGGTGGCCGAAAGGGAAACCTCGGAAGCCCAAGCCCACCACTCCCCTTGGGATTCTCGAATCGGTGATGCGGAACATCACCAAGCGATGGAAAGGAAATGTAGGTAGCGGAAGACGCACCTGAGGGCTATTCAGGAAGCCACTGAAGAAGCGATACGAAAACGCCACCGATTGGGAGCCGGTAAAGCTAACCAGGTGGCCTTGTTTTTTGTTGGCCAATGTATCAAGTGCCGTGGCTCCTTTGGCGTGAAGGGCACGCGGATAACCGGGGAACTGTTAGACATCGTTTGCCCGGGGTCAAAACGCAGATCTAAAAACGGAAGGGATTGCAATAGTCGGAGATGATCACCCCCATATTGTGTAAGCAAGGGGAGTTCCCCCCGTTAGACATTGAGGACCTAACGGAAGAACAGGCAGTTTCCCTGCTCTGCGACTTGCGCTTATTGGTCCTGAAGAATACCTCAGTAGCGGCCATTGAAGGTTATTCCCAACGGGCCGTTAATGTTCTACTGCGAAACAATCTTCAGACGGTAGGGGATGTGCTGGACCTTCCCCCGTCGAAGATTGCCAAGCTGCCAGGGCTTGGCCCCCGCGTTCGTGAAGACATTAGGACAGCCACAGAGGCATGGACCGGCCGTCCCCTTCGGAATTGGAACGAAGCGGTAGTAAGTAAATTTCAGTACAAAGGCAGGGGCGTCTCTGCGCTGAGAGGCCCGCCGCCGCCCTCTTTGTGAGGGGGGCAAGCGACGCTCCAGCATCTGGGGGTTGTGCTTCGTCACGCCGCGTCCCTATAGTGACCAATAATAACCATCTAACAGGGGCGCCGAGCAGATCGCACCAGGCGCTTTTTTTCTTTTCTGTGGGACTTCAAACGAAGCACCAGCCAAGGAAAAGAGCGCCTTTTTTTATGGGCCATGCTGGCGGGCACCGGCGGGCTCGGTCGTCTTCAATGCCATTTGGTGCCAGTGGGACCACCCAGGGAGGGGCACGAGGTTCACGGCTTATGGCGTAACTCATACCTAAAGGAGGTTCACTATGTTTCAAGGAACAACACAAATTCTCCCCTCCCTGGCTGCAGGGCTGGTCGGCTTCGCGCTGGTGGTGGGGCTGTCGGGCGTCGCACAGGCAAAGGACCTTAAACTGGAGGATGTGGATGCCACGGTCAAGGAGGAAAGCGCCACCATTCAAGGGGCGGTGCAGGCTGCAAGCACGGCCATTCAAAGTGGAGTCACGGCGGAAGGGACGAGCATCAAAACGGAGGTGGGAGCGCAGCATACGGCGACGCAGGGGGCGATTGGCGCGGCCCAGACCGCGATTCAAGGTACCGTGCAAATGGAAAGCACGAGCATTAAGGATGAAATGTCGCAGCAGCATGACATGCTGAAAACCGAACATGAGGATACGCAAACAGCCATTGCCGACGTGAAAGCCCTGGTGGAAGCGCTAGACGGCGGTGGTGGTGCAGGTGCAGGGCCGCTCTGTGGCGCGGGCACGGAAGGGCAACGGTTTGTGCCGGATGATCCGACGACCCCAACCGAAGTGTGCGATAACACCACGGGGCTGTACTGGGAACACTCGCCGAGTACGGCCTTCTTTCAATGGTCCACAGATCCCCCTGCGGATACCAACACTCCGGCCAAAGACCATTGTACGGGCTTAAACCTGGGCAACGGGCAGGCCTACCGGTTAGCCGAGGTCAAAGAATTAATTAGCCTGGTGGATTACGGTGTGCCCAACCAGGCGACGGCGCTGAATGATCCGAATGGCCCGTTTGAGGATGTGCAGTCGGCCGGCTATTGGTCGGCGTCGCCGCTTGCGGGCGGTCCCCCGAGCGCGTGGAACGTGAACTTCAGCAATGGCAGCGTGCTCGGCAACGGTAAGGTCTTCGACAGGCGCGCGTGGTGTGTGCGCGGGGGCCAGAATGGATCTTGATGCTTGGGTGATTAGAGTCATTTGATCATTTGGGTTTCGGGGTGCAGGGGGCAAGCGCCCCCTGCTTCGCCAGTTTTTGGCGGAAGGAGTCCATGCGATGGCCCGCTACGAACACCTGCCGTTGTACAAAACGGCGATGGAGTTGACGGTGTATATCGAGACGGTGGTGCGCTCTTTTAGCCGGTACCACAAATATACGCTCGGCACCGATCTACGCGAGCAGAGCCGGGGGTTGGTCACGATGATCATTCGGGCCAATTCCCGACGTCAGAAACTGCCGGTGCTGGTTGATTTGCGCGAACGGGTTGAGGCCTTGCAGGTGCTCTTGCGCATCTGCAAGGAGGTGAAGGCGTTTACCACCGTGAAAGCCTATGCGCAGGCCGCCCAACTGGCGGTGGCGCTCGGTCGGCAGAACGAGGGATGGATCAAGAGTCAGACCACCCGGCGCGAAGGAGGCGAGGAGGCCTGAATGCCCGGCCTGAGGGCAGGCCGGGGAGCGTGCCGAGTTGCATCCTGGTGCGTCTGCCCCGCCATGACGCGGCGTCATGGCATGCGCGGACAGGAGAGCGGTACCCTCAGGTGTGAGGGATCCGCTTCCGGTGAGGTCGATGATTTGAAGGGTTGGATGATGGACCTTGACGTCTTGGCCAAAGTGGGCAGACCATTGTGCAGTCGGCCAACTATTGGTCGGCGACGACGAATGCGGACAATCCCACGAACGCGTGGAACGTGAACTTCAACAATGGCAACGTGAACAACAACAATAAGGACAACAACAAACACGCGTGGTGTGTGCGCGGTGAGCAGGATGACCTCGCTCTTTTCACTGGAGCATCTTTATCGACAGTATCTCCGGTGCCGGCGCCATAAGCGAGGGACGCGCAATGCCCTTCGCTTTGACGCGCGGTTAGAAGAGAACCTCGTGCAGTTGCACGAGGAGCTGGAAGGTCGGACTTACCATCCCTCTCGTTCTGTCTGTTTTCTCCTCAAACACCCCAAATTTAGGGAAATTTTTGCCGCTGATTTCCGAGACCGTGTCGTCCATCACGTTTTAGTGGGGGCGCTGGAGCGCGACTGGGAACGGCGGTTTATTCATGACTCCTATGCCTGCCGGAAAGGCAAAGGGACGCACCGGGCCGTCGGTCGCTTGCAAACGTTCATGCGGCGGGTCACACACAATGGAACCCGGCCAGGCTATGCGTTGCAGCTCGATATTCAGGGCTTCTTTTTCAATATCGACAAGGAGATTCTGTTTCAGATCGTCGCCAAGCGGATTGACGATGATGCGCTCCGGTGGCTGGCCCGGACGATTATTTTTCATGACTGCACCCAAAATGTCATTTTCAAGGGTAACCGGTCGCTCTGGCGCCATATCCCGCCCCACAAAACGCTGTTTGGAACCGGGAATGTGCGGGGGTTGCCTATCGGGAATCTCAGCAGCCAGTTTTTCTCGAATGTGTATTTGAATGAGCTGGATCAGTTTGCTAAACATCACTTGAAGGTCCGGCACTACCTTCGCTACTCCGATGATTTTGTACTCGTGCATGAAGATCCCGCGCAATTGGTGGCCTGGCGGGAAGCCATCGCGGCGTTTCTTGAGGAACGGTTGCACCTGCGTCTGACCAAGCCGTTGGTGAGGCCACGGGTGATCAGCAATGGGCTGGATTTTCTGGGGTATATCGTGCGCCCCGACTATCTGTTAGTGCGGCGGCGGGTGGTGAATAAGATCAAAGTCCGGCTTGCCACCTATCACGCGCAACTGGTCCGGAAAAACGCAGGCGCGGTGGTCTTCATGCATGATGCAGCGGCCCTGGCCTCTCTCCGGGCATCCTGGGCCTCCTCGCTGGCTCATCTGCAGCGGGCCAACAGCTACCGCCTTCGGCAGAAGCTGCGGGATCGGTGTGCGTGGCTGCGCCATTTCTTTTGCTTGGACGAGGGCTTGCTGACCCCGCAGGTGAAATCGCTGCCCATTGCGGGATCTTTGAAGGCCCAGTACGACGTGGTGAGACAAACCTACCCTGAGGCGTTGGTGTGGTGTCAGGTAGGATGTTTTTATGAGTGCTACGATGCGGGGGCAGAGTGGGCCAGACAGCATCTTGGGCTGGCATTCGCACCCCCGCGACGTGGCTTTGCTCGCCAAGGTGGCGTGCCCTGGCGCGTATGGCCGGGGTTGGTCCGGCGGTTGTTGCGGCTTGGTCGGCCCGTGTGTGTGGTACGGGAGATCGAAGGGCCGGTCGGGCCCTTGCGCCCGAGGCGAGTGGCGGAATACTGGCAACCGGTAACGAAGGATGCCGCCCGAACCCTCAAGCTGCCGAAGGCTTTGCATCAGGCTTTTTCACCTGTCCCGTAACCTGGGAAAGACCATCACTACCGAAATTCTGGCTTTGTTAACATAGCATAGCTTCTCAGATTCCGTTCCATTTCAACATGAAGAGCATGACTGAAGAGAGCAACATGCCGTGGCTTTTGCTGTAACATTTGGACTTCCGCCGAAGGCGGGCCAAGAAGTGCCGTAAGTGGCTTTTGTATCCTCCCACGGTAGAGGTCTCCGCTTTGGATTGGATAGGGAGGGCCTCAGGAATCATGTGTTTGTACGGTTTCCAGTAGTCACTCGTTACGGCTTGAAGGGCATCCCTTTTGACCCTCCTATCATTGCTGGCCCGTGGCAGTGTCGCGGGCACCCAATACGCCGTGGAGGAATTGTCTTGCATGGCGATCCACAGCCACCCAGAGCCAGCAGGCGTTTTTGTTGTCGCAATATAGGTGTGCCATTCGTCCATTTCAATCACGGTCACGCAAGCAGCCGAGCGAAACGTGTCGATTGATTCTCCGTACGCTTTGATCCACGTATAGACCGCCACATGGCTACAGTTGAGTAAGCGGCCGATGGAACGGAACCCGGGCCCTTCCAGGTACAGCTCCAAGGCCTGGCGTTTCAGGGCGGGACTTTTGCCGCGATGAGCAACGGTATGCCGATACTTGCAGCCCTGGCAGAGATAGCGCTGTCTCCCTTTTACAATGGCGGACCTCCATTTTTGTGAAAAGAAGGCCTAGCGTAAAATATCTATACTAAAAGAACAGTGCCCGCCCATGCTCCCTTTGTCTGGTATAAATGTGATGGTTGAAAAGGGGCTCCGCCCTTCTTGAAAATATTTCCCGCCAATAGGCCAGGGGATTCCCGGACAAGAGAAAGTTATGTGGGATACTCAATTTTCCGGTAGTGTTCAGATGAAAAATGGCAAATAGGACATGTGTCAGGCGGAATCTCGTCCATTGTGGATCCGCAAAATTGGCAGACGAAGTATTGGTCAGTTTTCTCATCGATGGTCTTGGCGACTTTTTCAAAAAACCAGGGAGCCCACCGTTGAATTTTCAAGAGGATATCACGATGCTGCTTCTCAGACTCCCAAGCAAAAGTGGCAAAGTTGATCGCATCCTGGAACCCTTCAGGGTTCACGTTCTTGACCATATCTGGGTAAAAGACATCGATGTCATATATTTCGTCGTTGGCCGCTTTCATGAGGTTGTCACTTGTGTTTTTTACTGCCACCTGCGCCTTGTTGGGGGGGACTATTTCCACCTCGAGCCGAGTGAGAATCTTCGCAAAATTCTGAGCATGGATCAGTTCTGCGGTGGAAAAGGCTGCACATAAATAGGCAATGCCTCGATACCCTTCCTCCTTTGCCTTCCGGCCAAATTCCAGATACTGGTGGTACATCTTGACTTCTCTCTTATGGGCGATCCGAAGGAACTCGATGGTCTTTGGATACGAGGAGTTAGCTGCCCATGACTTTCTCTTGCCCAATCCCAAACCTAATACCAATGACGCGGCTGCAAAAAGCCCTGTGGCCATGATTTGTCTCCGACTGAGGTGTGCGGTTTTCCATGCCCCTATGGAAAGGCAAGAAAGAGTAGGTGCTTTCTTCTGAATTGTTTGGAGGGACCTCATTGGCTTTACAAGTGAAGAAGTTCCGGGCGCAGATCTGAGCAAGTCCTCATAATGTTCCGGCTGATTTGATTCGGTGGTAGCGTTTTGAGTGGGGGTGACAGACATTTGGTTTTCCATAATTCCCTCCGTTTGTCTTTGCACTTGCCGGTTGTGAGGGGGTGGTTCATTTTTAAGAATGCATTTTTTCTGCCAGCTGGAATTGCGAAAGGTCCGGGACTGATTGCTTCAATTATAGTTATTCCAAAAAATTTCCGCTGTGTTCGGATGTCCAATTCCACGAACTGAAATGATTCGAGTTTATCATAGGTGCCGGTTATCGGACCGGCGGCCGACCTTTTGTATGATGCGTCTTGACGAGCGCGTCCATTGTTGTGGAGGCAAAAGTGGGCAAAACCAGTGACGCCCCGTCTGGCCATAGTGGATAGGACGGACGCCAACTTTCGGAGGGCGGACCAACTCGCTACACTCAGGGTCTGTTGAAAAAAGCCGCCAGCGGCGTTCTCGCCAGTTTTCCGTGCTCACGTATTGCCAGTACGCTCCGCGCGCAAAACTGGCTGCGGCCTTGCTGGACGGACTTTTTTGAACCGACCCGAAGCTAGTGAACGCCTACGCCTTCCTAGCCAAATATGACCTTTGATATCTTCATTATTCAACACTCCCACTCAGACAAGGCCCGCCAGTTAATCAGAGCGTCCGCCCCAGAGGCCATCCGGCAGGCGTCGGACAAGGGGAAGGGTAATGTTTTCAGGAAATTTCCTGTGCCATGGATGCATTGGCTACCATGATCAAAGCAAAGAATCCTTGGGAAATTATTTGGAAAGACGATAAATAGCTTGAAAGGCTGCACTTTTCAAGAAGGAGTAGCCTTATTAATTTTGCCATCTTTTACGCCGGTGTCTCCCGAAGAAACTCTTCTATCTGGCGCATTTCACTACAGAATGTTTTGGCCACTGCCCTAAAAGGCGCCACAATATCATTGGTGAGCCTTATCTATTTGCAAATCTCTCTTTTTCCTGCCTTTTCCTCAAACAATTTCTTTGAACATTTCCGGCCCACTTCCTGCAGCCCTTCCCTTTAACTATGGGCCTGATTTCTATGGGGAATTAAAACAATCGGAGAGGCCTTCCTGGGTTTTAGTAGATAATTCTAGGGGGGAGGAAGTGTTTTCCAGGCGAACAATCAATTTATGCTGCCAACTCTGAAGATGTTGAATAAGAAAAAAAGAATGTGCGCAATGGAGAAAACCATGGACTTTTCAGATCCTGTTGCTGAGAGGGCAGGGTCAGAGTTTATTCTCCCATTCAAGGAGGTTTTTCCATGTCGTATATTGGCGTAAATATTGGTGCCCTAACGGTGAAGGTGGCCGCTCTCCGGGGGGAGATGAGAACCGCCAAGGTCGTGGCCCATCAGGGGCGTCCACTTCAGATACTGGATGAATTACTGGCCACTCCTGAGTTTTCGGATGGAGAGTATTTTGGGGTGTCCGGCCAGCTCGGCCATATTCCCGAAGTCGCGGCTATTCAACGAGCCCTCCGTGAAGTGGAAGGCACTTTTGATGCGGTTGTGTGTCTTGGTGGAGAGTCCTTTCTGGTCTATCTTCTCGTGGACGGGAAGATCACCAATGTCTTGTCCCATAATAAATGTGCAGCAGGAAGCGGAGAATTCTTTGTACAACAGATTGGCCGGATGGGGCTGGAAATGGACGAGGCCATTCAGCGTTCTTTCAGTGGGAAAGTGGTGCCTCTTGCCTCTCGCTGTTCCGTTCACTGTAAATCGGATATTACACACAAGCTGAACCGGAACGAAGCGACGGCCGAGGATATCTTGCATACGCTGCACGACAGCATGTCCAACAAGGTGATTGCCTTGTTGGAGAAAGGCACGTCAGCGCCTAAGCGGGTTCTTTTGATTGGAGGGGTGACTCGCAACGCGGCCATGCTGGCGGCCTTGCGCGACAAGCTTTCCACTACGGAGTTTGTTGTACTGCCGGAAAGTTCCTGGTTCGAGGCCTGGGGTAGCGCGCTGATCGCACGTGATGACCCGCGTTATACGTCTCCGAATATCTCGGCTCAAGCCGACCTTGGGCATCTCCCGCCGCTTCATCGTTATGCTGACCGCGTCACAATCATTCCTCCCTTGCCGCATCAAGCGCCTCCAGATGGGATGATGGTTCTTGGGGTGGATGCGGGATCCACCACAACCAAAGCGGTTTTGCTGGATCCCACCACGTATGGAGTGGTGGCGTCCCATTATGCACGCACACAGGGAGATCCCGTTGGCGCTACTCGTGAATGCCTTAAAGCTTTGGTCGATCAAATTGGTAACCGTGCCGTGGGGCTGGTGGGAACGACCGGTTCCGCGCGAGAACTCGCCGGAGCCTATTTGGGCACGGAGTATGTCTATAACGAAATCTCTGCCCATGCTGCTGGGGCAAGCCATTTCGATGCTGGCGTGGACACTATTTTTGAGATCGGGGGGCAGGACTCCAAGTATATTTATCTGCGTAACGGGGTTCCTATCGACTATGCCATGAACAACGCATGTTCAGCGGGTACTGGTTCCTTTCTTGAGGAGAGTGCACATGGAGATCTCGGCATCAATGTCTCGGACATCGCTGACATCGCGCTGACGGCTTCTTCACCCGTACATTTTAAAGCCACGTGCGCTGCCTTTATCAATTCTGATATTCGCATCGCGCAACAAGGGGGGCATCCACGTGACAATATTGTTGCTGGATTGGTTTATGCCATCGCCAGTAACTATCTTAATAGAGTGAAAGGGCCGCGATATGTGGGGAAGAAAGTGTTTCTGCAGGGCGGGGTGGCGCTGAACCACGCGATTGGCCATGCCTTTGCTCATAGTATTGGACGCGATGTTGTCATTCCTCCGAGTCCTGAACTACTCGGGGCTCTCGGAGTTGGGTTGCTCGCACTTCAGAGGTCGGGTGGTTCACTTGGCACGGCTACCAACTTGTTGACGCTGGCGGAGCCAGAGATGACATTGGCCGGACGGTTTACCTGTGGAGCCTGTGCCATGTATTGCAGTATCGACCGTTTCATCGTCGCCGGCCGGCGGTTTCCCTTCGGTGGGCGTTGCAGTCTTTTCGAGAGCGTATGGAAAAGAAAGGTTCGGACTGTTGCGGCTCCCGACCTGGTGGAGAAGAGGGCCAAATTGATTTTTAACGGTGCCCCACCTCCCCTGGCGACCATTTCCAACGAAAAAGAGGGAAAGGGCCATGATTGGGGTGTGAAGCGAGCCTTCGATAGCGCGAAGTCACTTGTAGAAGCCTCCCTGGGTCAGCCAAACCACGCGACCGCCGGTGTGATAGAAAAGAGACAGCGGATCGGGATTCCAAGAGCGCTCATGACGCATTCGCTCTATCCCCTCTACTCAACGTTCTTCTCTGCCCTGGGCATGGAAGTGGTGTTATCGGATGTGGACCCGCGGGGCGACCTTAAGTCAAACGCGGGGTTTTGCTTTCCTACGCAAATTGCGCATGGGGCGGTATTGGATCTCTCCAGAAAAAAGTTGGAGCTGGTCTTCCTTCCCCAGGTGACGCGCATGCCCCATCTCAATTCCTGCCGTGAATGCTATCTCTGTCCCATTACGCAGGCCTGTCCGTATTTCATGTCCAAAGCTTTTTCCGACATTCACTTTCTCTCACCGGTCTTGGATTTTGTGAACGGGTATGAGGCCTGTGACGGTCTCGTCACTATGGCTGTGGCAGATTTAAATATGCCGCGTGAGTTAGCTCAACAAGCCTGGCGGACGGCTGTTCAAGCCCAGACAGAAAGCGAACGGGCTCTTCGGGATCTTGGGCAGTCGGCACTCAAGGAAGCGGTAGCATCGGGAAAGCCGGCCATTTTACTTGCTGGGCATAGCTACAGCGCATTTACCCAGGAGGCGTCTCAATCGGTGGGGAAAAAACTTTCCAGTATGGGAGTCCCGGTGATTCCAGCCGATTGCCTCGCGTCCATCGAAGAAGGATCAACTTCATGGCATTTTGCCAACCAGATTTTGAATGCCATGGCCGTGACCAAGACGCATCCCAACCTGTTTCTTCTCTGTATCAGTAACTTTAGTTGCACCATCGATGCCTTTACGCATTCTGTGCTGTCCTCCGAGATGGGGGCCAAACCCTATTTGATTCTTGAAATCGACGCGCACACCGCTGATGCGGGCGTGCAGACACGATTGGAGGCTTTCCTGGACATCGTCCAGAATTACCGTGAGGCCCAAACGAGCTCGGGTAAACCGTTTATCCCATCCCGGTTGACTGCTGAAGGGCAGATTCTTCGAGCGAATGGGGAGCAGGTGCAATTGACCGATCCACGAGTGAAAATTTATTTTCCGAATTTCTCCGACTATCACACTCAGGCTGCGGCGATGTCAGCCGAGTGGGTAGGGTTACACGTCGGCGATGTCATTCCTCTGGAGCGAAGCCAGCTGGACCGGGGCCTCCAACATACGTCGGGCCGCGAATGTCTTCCTCTGCCCATTTGTATTGGACAGTTGCTTCAGGTGGATGAACACCGTCGTCCCGGCGAGATTGCTGGCTTCTACATGATACGTGGTGGGGCCCCCTGCGTGACCGATTGCTACATGGGGTATTTTGAGAGGTTTATTGCGGAACAACGGTTGGCCGACATCTTCCTTTTCAGCCCTGGTCCGGAGAACAATTATGGAGGATTCGATCTGGCATCCCTGTCCAAGAATCTGCTGCCGACCATGCATGTGGCAGATATTCTCGTGGAGATCGAGCAGGTCCTGAGGGTTGTAGGTACTCCTGAAAGTGTGGACGAACTCAGAGGCGAATGGCAGCGTTTCAGAAAAGCGGCTCACTCGTTTGAGCAGTTCCAAACCGAACTGCCCGGATTAATCGATCGACTGGCCGCCTTCCCGCGTGAACGGGATCCGTTAAGCTGTCCGCGGGTGGTGGTGACGGGAGACTTTTTTACCCGGTTTAATCCGTTTTTCATGGATGGGGTGCGTGACCGGTATACCACGAAAGGCATCATTCTCAAACCGGTCGATCTGGGTGACCTTGTGCTTTATGATTCCTATGACCGGGTCACAAGAAATGCGGACGGGTGGGGGTTGAAGCCAGGTGGTCTGGCTATGGCCAAAGCTTGCACGAGAATCTTTCAACCGGATGGGAAGGAGTATCTCCAGCAATGGTTGGGCTACCAGACTGTGGGATGGACCGAACAGCATTACCGTGGGCTCTTTCGTCGGACGGGGTTGTTGGTCGCAGGAACCAATAATGTCGCCTCGCTGTTTAAGAAAGCGTCAGAGCATATTTCGCCGACCATCTATGGCGAAATTATCCCGACCTTGGGCAAGGGGCTTGAAGCCGCCAGTGAGGGCTATGACGGCATCATTCTCCTGGGGCCATTCAATTGTCTCCAATATCGAATCTCGGAAGCGATCCTCAAACCGTGCAGTATTAAGGAGGGGATGCCTATTCTGACCTATGAAAGCGATGGGTATGCAGTCTCACCATCCGTTCTGAGACAGGTGGACGTTCACATCCAGCAGGTTCTTGAGCATGCAGCCAGACATTTGGTTGCACGTTAGATCCTCACCCTGGTTTTAAAGGGATTGTAAACTTCCTAACAGTAATCGGAAGGTGAAAGGTGTGGACTGGGTGAATCGCTTGAGCTCGTTGGGTTCGAGGGAGTCGTAGGGAAGATTCATGTCGGGAATCATTCGGTGTTTTGACCGTGGAACTTTGTGGGGTAGGGTGAAGGCCAGAACAACTTACGCGATTGAACGCGGTGCAATTCAAACGATTCCCACCCATTCCGAGTGGGTGGAACAAGGTGGGGTCAATTTTCTTATCCGGATTGTGTCCAATCTGGCCAGGAAGGCGCAGGCGAAGGTTGAGCAACAACAATCTGCAGTGGCGGATCAGGCCAATCAGAATCCCTTTTTCCCCTATGATCCTGATCTGTTTGTCGCCGATATTTCGGACACCCATGTGTGTCTGTTAAATAAGTTCAATGTACTGGATCATCACATCCTCATGGTTACCCGTTCTTTTCAAGAACAAGAATCCTTGCTGACGCGGGATGATTGTGAAGCGCTGCTGCTGTGTTTGAAGGAATATGAGGGATTAGCGTTTTATAATGCTGGGGAGGCCGCCGGGGCGAGTCAGCGGCACAAGCATTTACAGATGGTTCCTCTTCCCTTGACGCCAGAAGTTCCGCAACTGCCGATTGAACCTCTTTTGGGTATGGCCCGATTTGAAGCCAAGATGGGCGTGGTTCCTGGGTTGCCATTTTTGCATGCGATCACTCGGATGAATCCGCAGTGGATAGAGGCTTTAGGGGAAGGTGCTCAGGATATGTTTCTGCAATACCTCGATATGTTACGGAACGTCGGGTTGTCGGACCCTGGAGCGGAAGGGGATATGATGAGGCCTCGCCCATACAATTTATTGGTCACCCGACAATGGATGTTTCTGGTACCACGGTCCACAGAATGTTTTGAAGGTATTTCCGTGAATGCGTTGGGTTTTGCCGGAGGTTTTTTGGTGAAGGATGAGGCGCAGCTTAACCTGTTGAAAAAAAATGGTCCGATGACAGCCCTTCAGCATGTAGGGGTTTCTTTCAATTCTAATCAGACAGATGATAAAAGCTCTGGCGTCAGTATAGGCGAATAGTTTTCCAACGGAAAAATTTGCAGAAGGACTTCATCCTATTTTCGCTCTTACTCTTCTTTAGCTATACTCATTTTTTATTTTGGAATGATGTCGTTTTATATGGTCTTTTTTTACTTTAAAGAGAGGTAAGGTAACGCTATGGATCTTCAGATTGAAAGTCGAAATGTGACGATGACTCCACGTTGGAAAACGGAGATTGAAACACGGATGGCCGATCTTCAAGCCGGGCATAATGACCTGATTCACGGGCGAGTTACACTCACAAAAAACGCGCATCACAAAAAATCTGATAATGTAGCGGAAGCCTTGGTGGTCGTGACGTTGCCGGGTCGACATACCTTGACAGCCAGAAAAGAGGAGAAAACATTTGAAGAGGCCATTCGCGCCGCCTTCTTTGCTGTGGGGATCGAATTGGAAAAGTTTCGCGACAAACGAGCTTCGAAAGAGATTCGGATTCCCCCTATCCCATTACGCGGAGTCATCTCTAAATTGTTTCCCCAAGAAAAGTATGGCTTTCTTCTTCAGGATGGAGGAGGAGAGGTCTATTTTCACAAAAATGCCGTCCATGGAATGAAATTTGAGGAACTAGAGGATGGGGTGGAGGTCTCGTTTAATGTTGAAGATGGGGAAAAAGGTCTTCAGGCAACCACGGTGAATCCGATCCCCATTGGTCCTGGATCCGTTGAGAAAGCAATTTTTTCCTGAGCGGTTTGGATAAAAGGTAAACGACTATTCGGAATTGCCTCGCCAGTTTTCACCTGTACTCAATGGATAAGGTGAGGGCTATTGAAGCATGCCACTGACAATCAGTTCTGTGGCTTGTTCCGGGTCGCGACCATGCGTCCTAAGGTTTCCAACGCCTTTTGTCAACCGTTCCGAATGTCCCATCATAATACGCACCTCTTCCATTTTGGTGAGTTACATGGACCAGAGGGATGGCACGGCCAACCGAAGGTCTTTGATCATTACTCAACCATTCACATGTCCGCGGGTTCTTTTGGCTGCCCTCCCAAAATGTCGGTCGTATCCACCAGAGATTTGGGTCCTAATGCTACAAGCGTCTTTATAAGCTCTCTCGCATATTCAATGGTCAATTTAATTTTTCTTTTGATATGAATGTGGAGTATTTCGGGTCACTGTGACCAATTGTGATCAATATGGAGAAACTCCCCGCTTATTTTCTGATGCTTGGAGACGATTTCTCTGAGTGGCAATTGCTTAAGTTCAGAGAGGACATCCTGCTTTTTGCATATGCACCAATATCAGAGTGATGGTTTCCATATTATTTTTGCCCTGAGGCCTTACGATTGCAACCGAGTTGCATAGATAAGGGCAATATTGGTTGCTTTTGGTCAACAAAGTCTTTCTGTTGTCTTATAATAGGATTTTCTAGGGAAGCCATGATTGGTCAAACTCAAAATAGCGAGCCCCATGTCCTCATCGTGAACGATTCCGTCATCCATTGTGAAGGGTCATGGACCATTCCCCATCTGACTCGGTTGAATGACGCACTGACCAATATCCAGTGGCCGGCTGGAGAGGGGTTGGTTTGGGATGTTCTGAATATTCGGGCCATGGATACCGGGGGGGCCGTGGTCTTGCATCGCACGCTTACTCAGCTTCGTCATGATGGACGGCAGATATCCATGGAAGGATTACGTCCGGAGTTTGAAGAGCTTCTCCAGGTTGTGTCGTCCAACTGGAGCCAAGTGAGTGGATTAGAGACATCGCAGGAAAGCTACCGACAACGGTTGGAGAAGTGGGGAACGCGACAAGCTCAGCAAGCGGTGAAGGCTCTCGAATTTTTAGGAGAATGCGCCGTGACTGTGCTCGAATCTTTGAAGCGGCCTTCTTTGATTCGGAGGCAGGCCTTGATTCACAGCCTCGAGCAGGATGGATTTTTGGCCTTGCCAATTACGGGGTTGCTGGCTTTCTTGTTGGGTTTTGTCATTGCTTATCAGGGGGCGGAACAACTGCGACAGTTTGGGGCTAATATTTTTGTGGTTGATCTTGTTGGCATTTCGCTTCTTCGAGAAATTGCTCCACTGATTGTGGCCATTCTTATCGCCGGCCGATCGGGTTCGGCCTATGCGGCGCAGATTGGCGCGATGAAGGTGACGGAAGAACTCGATGCCGTCAGGACCCTTGGGCTCTCTCCCATGCAAATCCTCGTCGTGCCGCGTGTCTGCGCGCTGATGATCGCTGTCCCGTTGTTGACGGTCTATGCAGATGTGTTGGGCGTTTTGGGGGGGGCGGTCATCGCTTCGGGTCAACTTAACGTGAGTTTTACGGAATTTGTGTCAAGGTTTGAGGAAGCGGTGGCTATACGGCATTTTTTTATTGGAATTGGCAAGGCGCCATTTTTTGCGATCATTATTGCCTTGGTGGGTTGTTATCAAGGTTTTCAGATCCGTGGTAGTGTGGATGATGTGGGACGAAGAACAACAATGAGTGTGGTGCAGAGTATATTCATGGTGATTGTTTTTGATGCGTTTTGCAGTATCGTGTTGAGTTGGTGGGATATTTGATCATGGCCCCTGTGATGGCACCGAGTCCTATTATTGAAGTGAGCCATGTGTGTACACGGTTCGGAGCGGCCGTCGTTCATGATGATGTGAGTTTGACGATTGAACAGGGGGAAGTGTTTGCCATTGCGGGAGGCAATGGTTCCGGAAAATCTACCCTCATGCGAGAGATTATTGGTTTGCATGTGCCGGCATCGGGGACTATTCGGTTGTTGGGAATGGACAGTACGGGATTGGGGCAAATGGGTGCGCAAGATATTCATCGCAGATTTGGCGTCATGTTTCAACAAGGGGCATTGTTTAGTTCCCTGACGCTGGAAGAAAATGTAGCGGTCCCGTTAAAAGAACATACCAATCTCGATCCAGCGTTGATTCGAGAGATTGTGGCATTGAAAATTGCCTCAGTTGGCCTTCCGATGGAGAGTGCGACCAAATTTCCAAGAGAGCTGAGTGGGGGAATGCGACGACGAGCCGCCTTGGCTCGGGCTATTGTTATGGATCCCGAATTACTCTTTTTGGATGAACCGACTGCCGGTTTGGATCCCATCATTGCTGCTGGCTTTGATGAATTAATCCTACAACTGAAAACCTTATTGAAATTAACGGTGGTCATGGTCACACATGATTTGGATTCCTTGTGGCGGATTGCTGATCGCGTGGCTGTTCTCGGGGAGGGGAAAATTTTGGGGATAGGCACGATGAAGGAATTGGCCCAGTCTCAGAATCCTCTGGTGCATGAATATTTTTATGGTCCGCGGGGAAGAACGGCGCAGAAACAGTATCAAGAATAATCATGGAACCCAAAGTTAATTATCTTCTGGCAGGCAGCTTTGTCCTTGTCCTCAGCATTGTGACCCTGGGCCTCGTGGTCTGGTTGGGAAAGTCCGATTATCGAGGCGTCTACGATCGGTATTATACGTATATGCGCCAATCAGTGTCGGGCCTCAGCGTCAATTCCTCAGTGAAATATCGTGGCGTAGATGTTGGGCGGGTCAAAGACATTGCCCTGAACCCGGAGAATGCGGAAGAGGTGTGGCTTACGTTAGATATTCTTCAAGGCACTCCCATTAAAACGGATACCGTTGCGACGCTTGAAACGCAAGGGCTCACGGGGTTAGCCACTCTTAATTTGGAGGGTGGTAGTCGTGAAGCGCCCAGATTGGTTGTAGAGCCTGGGCAGGAGTACCCTGTTATTCGATCTCGGCCTTCTCTGTTTTTTCGTTTAGATATGGCTCTGACACGACTCCTTTCAGAGGATAGTCTCACTAAACTTTTTAAGAATTTGAATGACTTCAGCAAGAATGCCATGGCGATGATGAGCGAAGATAACCGGATGCATATCGAACGGACCCTTGCCGACCTTTCGACTATTTCTCGGATATTGGCTAGACAGAGTGATTCGATTAACCATGCGATTGAAACGGCTTCGGAGTCCATGGACAATCTTGCCATCTTGACCTCAACGATCAATGAAGAGGTTCCACCGTTACTGAATCGTATGAACACGAGTGCGATGGCCGTGAACCAGGTGACGGAAAAATTGGCTCGCACGGGGCATGTGGTTGAAACAGTGGTTCAAGACAGCCGGCCCGATATTGAGCGATTTACAAAAGAGACCTTGGGAGAAACCGGATTATTAATTGCAGAACTACGGGACCTAACCTCAACGTTGCAACGGGTGGTTCAGCAAATCGAACAACATCCCGATTCGCTCGTATTCGGACGGCCAACGCCACCCAAGGGACCTGGGGAGTAACGTGAAGTTCTATCGACCCTCTATAACAGCTCTCGTGCTTCTGATTGTATTAGCAGGATGTGGAATTGTTCGAGAAAGTCCTGACCTTATTCGTTCGTATCTTTTAGAGATTCCCGGAGGAGATAGTGGAGGAAGGGTTCAACGTTCTTCCGAGATAGGCAGCCTTCCCAGTTTGTTGCTTGGCGTTCCAGAACCGGCTCCGGGATTCGAATCATCACGAATGGCGTATGTGCAGGTTCCACATGAGTTGAATTACTTTGCAATGAGCCAATGGGTGGAGTCTCCAGCGGGGATGTTAACGCCTTTGTTGGTTCAGAGTCTTGAAAACAGCGGTATGTGGCGATCTGTGACTCCCATGCCGACATCCATTCGTGCGGACTATCGATTGGATCTGACTCAGGTGGTGTTAGTGCAGGAATTTCTTCAACAACCCAGTCATGTGCGATTAGAATGGCGCGGGCAACTCGTAGACCTTAAAGATTGGCGGGTGTTAGGAAGCAGAAAGTTTGTCAGAGAAGAAGAGGCTGTGAGCGAAGATGCGTATGGCGGGGTCTTGGCCGCACAGGAGGCTTTACGCCATCTCTTACTAGACTTCCATGAATGGTTGGTCGGGTGTTTGAAAGAAGATTCATCGGCCCATTGTTAAAAAGGGTAATGGCCTTGTGAATAGAATATAGAAGAGCGAAGGACACCAACAAGGAATTTGTTTTTGTGGGACATTTGGCAGGGCTCGCTCCGGTTGTCTGTATGTTAGTTTTTTAGGAAGGGAAGAGCTTAAAAGATAACTATTAGCTCATGAAGGTGTAACAATCTGAACTTCTTTGGGCGCACAATGTCTGCTAAATGTGATGTTTGCCAATTTCCCTCTTGCGTTATCCCCACAAGTTGTCAGTGGGGGGAGCATCTGAAATAAAGACCAGATGGATGCCCGATAAAAAATGGCGGGCATGACGAGTGTGGCTGGCAGTTCGATACCCCCCCCACCAACCACGGTCGTGAATGACTGCGATTGGGGTGGAGTTCCAATACATACGATCTCGTAGCGCTTTGATCACCCTGAGAGGCTTCGGAGGAGCATGAACACGTCCGTCCAATCCATTTCCCTTTCAGGGTTAATTCTGGCTTTTTTGCCCACCATTGTCGTCATGGGCATATTGTTTCGATGGTCTTTGAATGCTCGGGCGGCCCTGTATGGGACCGCACGCATGCTCCTACAACTGCTCCTGATAGGATACATTTTGATTTATATCTTCAATGCCGACCATCCAGGAATTATATTTTCGGTCATCATGGTGATGCTCGTGGCTGCGAGTTGGATCGCCCTGCGTCCTCTGAAAAATAAACCACCACATCTCTATTGGACGGCTTTAAGGGCAATCTTTTTGGGCGGCATTCCCACGCTTGCGCTGGTCACTCAGGTTGTTCTAGATATTCAGCCGTGGTTTTTGCCACGCTATTTCATTCCTCTAGCCGGAATGATCTTTGCGAGTTGCATGAACACGGTCAGTATTGCGGCGGAACGATTCGAGGCTGAGTGTGAAAGCGCTATCCCTTACACCGATGCAAGAAATACCGCTTTGCAAGCCGCACTGATTCCTGTCACCAACTCATTATTTGCTGTTGGGCTTGTTTCGTTGCCTGGAATGATGACCGGTCAAATCCTCTCTGGCATTTCTCCACTTGTGGCTGCGCAGTACCAAATTGTGGTGATGTGTATGATTTTTGGAGCCTCAGGTATGTCTGCGGCATTCTATCTGATTCTGGCGAAGGGTCGTTTGTGAATTCCCAGAAAAGCCCCGTTTACTAGGGTTCTCCAAAATTTACTCCGGCCAAGGCAGTTCCTCATTCGTGATCACAGCGTGTTTAACACTGCTGGCCATACGAACAGCCGATTTAACGGAGTAGGAGAACACCTGGGCATGGTTGCCTGCATGAACTTTTCCTGCTGCGATCGCACTACAAAAAATCTGACTGGCAGCCTGCAGAATGGCTTGATCACTTTGGTTCAGTTCGGCGCTAGAATCCATGATAACCTCCTTCATAGGGTTTCCCTTTGATTACGATAACGATGATTAAAGACCGCTTTGCTGGACACTGTCAAACACGAATTGCACGGGTAACGCGCTAAAGAACACCCTAAAAACGCGACTCATACAATGGCCTTTACGGTGTTGATGGCTGATAGGGCGCGAGTTGTCGGATGTAGGCGGTGAGGGATCGTATCTCGGTCGCACTGAGTTTTCCCCACCACCCGTGCATCGGGCTAAAGGCCAATCCCCAGATAATGGCTCCACGGAGATCCAATTCCGTTTTTGCCCTGGATTCGGGGCGATGAAAATTTGCTGGAGAGACGATGAGCTTCTCGGCTTCTGGTCCATCACCTTTTCCTTGAAAGCCATGACACCCCACACAATGAGCTTTATAAACGGCTTCTCCTTTTTGTGGAGAGACTTGAGGCTCTTCGCTCTGGGCCGGAAAGGGTAATCCAATAATCCAGATGTAACTCAATAAGATCACGGCATATTTCATAGTATCGATCTCCCTTGAAAGGACATTTTATTCGTTTCTGATGACAGAATGCGGCTTAAGCGATTTTTGGTCGAAACTTATTCCAGTATTTTCCCTCCCAATTAAACTCAATGATACTGACACATTTATGATTTCTTTGTTGATTTCTTGGCTGATCGCCTAGGCTTTTTGAGAGTTGATGGACCTTGCCATGCCACACGAGCACATTTGTCCTTATGCGACCATCGGTATTCAATCGACCCTTTAAAGGCCCGATTGAGATGCTTCCCCAGCCTTTGGGCAAAGTGTTCGGTGGTCGTTTCAATGTCTGCCCCATCAGGTCGGGTTCGGATTGTCATCACCCGTTCCAATGGATTTTTGCGAATGGCTTGGTGTTCTTCGTTATGAATGAGCCCGAGAACCTCGGCTTTATGGGATCCCCAATCTGGCCACTGGATTTTAAGAAATCCTTCCGCATAGCCGTCTCGTAGTTTTCGGCAAGCCGGACACAGAAAACTCTGGGGAACCAGAATCGATTTTGTGGGTTTTTTGGGGGTCGCAATTGGTGATTTTCGGGTTTGTGAAGAAGCGAGCTCTGGGAAACTCCACCGTTTTCGGTAAAACACGGCATGACATTCCGGACATTCGAGCAATCCTTTCGGAGCTTCTTTCATTGAATAAGGATCCTCCACGATTTCCTTTTTCTTTAACGACTGTGTGGAATATCGTTTACCTCGTCGCATGGTCATCCTGTTACCTCACAAGTGATATGGCAAAAAAATCGTCATGTTTCATTTGGAACCAATTTTCATGCCATTTTGTCTTCTGCGCCATTAACCATTGAAAGTTCGAGAAGTTAGATGTTCTTCTATAAATTCCCATCGAAACAGGCTGATTCTGTGGCAGGTCGCATCACTACCAATTCAACTAGTGTGGAATTTGTCACCAGTGCAGTAGCCATCAAAAAAGGCCGTTGCAGGGTATTTCTTAGAAAACCTTGGCTATTCGATCATAATTTGGCTGCTCGTATTAACTGGCATAGGCTTAGCAAAAGGTACGTTTGCCGGAGAAGAGTATAAGGTGAGGGATTAGTATCATTCAGGAAAATGGCATACATGTTTCGTTTCCAAGGAGAGGAGAAAGCAATATGTCTGGCAGGCCGGTTCTTCTTTTGACTTTTATATGGGGTAGCTTTTTGGTGAATCCGGTGTTCGCGGTGGAGCGACATATTATGGAGCCACGTGTTCCTGTAGACAAGATAGAAGAAGCACGAACTTTAGTGAGTCCTTTACCCGATTCCCCTGACCTCGTGGAAAAGGGGAAGGCGCTTTATGAAGGAAAAGGGACTTGTTTTAATTGTCATGGGAAAACAGGTCGAGGGGATGGCCCAGGGGGCCTCTCGCTTAATCCTTCTCCTCGGAATTTTTGGCATCATGGGATGTGGCGGCACCGGACAGAGGGTGAAATCTTTTGGGTCATCAAAAATGGTTCGCCGAGAACCGGGATGATTCCCTTTGGGGGGCTCTTGACGGATGAGGAAATTTGGACCGTCATGCAATATGAACGCTCGTTCGCGAAAGGGGGCGGTCCCGGAAGGATGGGAGGTCATCGGGGTATGGGGCCCATGGGTCCGGGAGGTCCTCGTGGTCCTGAGGGAATGGGTGGCCCTCACGGGAAACATGGTGGCCAGGGTGACTGTTGCCAAGAATAGCAAGGGGGAGCGAATGCCTGGAACCATTCTGCTGGCAGGGCAAAACAATCTGAGTGCTTGTGAGTTGTAGTTTAAAAAACTTATTCATCATGGAGGTGCCATCATGAGTCTTTTAACACGCTGGGATCCAATGCAGGAGATTCAAGAGTTTGAAAAACGGTTATCGTCGTGGATGGGACGGGCCCCGATGAAAAGGGAGGGTGATAAAGAGTCCATGCGAGTGATGGAGTGGGCGCCGTTAGTCGATATTTCAGAAGATGAGAAGGAGTATGTCATTAAAGCGGACCTTCCAGAGATCAAGAAGGAAGACATGAAAATTTCTGTGGAAAATGGGGTGCTAGCCATCTCGGGCGAACGAAAGTATGAGAAAGAGGAAAAGGGGAAAAAGTATCATCGGGTGGAACGTTCCTATGGCCGTTTCGAAAGGAGTTTTACCATTCCTGCTGATGCAGAAGAAGAGAAGGTATCCGCCCAATTTAAAGACGGCGTCTTAACGGTTCATTTGCCCAAAGGTGAGAGTGCGAAGCCCAAAAGTTGGCAAATCAAAGTCTCGTAATGAGAAAATAATTTTTAGGGCACGTCTCACAGGAGATGAGAGAGGTCCGGTTACGAGGAAGAAGATGAGTCTGTGGGTGAGGGGAGTGAATCCGAAAAGATGGCCCCACATTCTCTGCATACGAAATTGCCGGTCTTCTGGCAATCTTGGGTCGTGAAATTGTCAACAACCCGTTTATGGAGGCAGTGTTTGTCGACATGCTTGTTTTTCCAGGCTTCTTGTAGACGACCGGCCTCGTCTAAATTCATGGTGATGCCTTTCTGTTTGTTAAAAGAAATTATGAAGGAAGAATTGTGATCGGTCACTTCCTTTCGAAGTCTTGAGACAGATTATTTAATCAATGAAAGGCCTGAAGAGCTAAACCTGGTGGGCGGTATTGTAAGCCTATTTCATGAATTTTTCAAAGAGGGTGCCATGGGTGGTTCGAAATGCGTCCTGAGTGTTGTTTTGACTTTTATCCTCCTGGCGTTAAGCGGTATGACGACTTCTGCGATTAGGGGGTCTGGTCCGGTTGATGGATATGATAATCATGTGCAGACTCCATCTTTGATGCCCGATGGGAGCCGGGTTGGCTCTTTCCATCATTACGGCAAAGGCATTTCCAATTAGATTAGATAATGTTTGCGATTTGAAACGACGGATGGCAAAGCGCCGTGAGTGGCCATTGAATATTTTTGTGGCCAAGGAGGTGGTTCGGACACTTCCTCTTATTTAATGGTCACGATTCTTTCATGATCATAAAGTAGTAATTGCTCCGAGTTGGGTACAAGTTTTGGAATTACCAGAAGATAAAGCCAACGAAGTAGCAGCAGCAGCGGCCAAGAACGATGGCCTGATCTATCACCTATGGCAGAAGGGTAAAGAGTTCTCCCGATGGAACGGCGACCTTCCCACAATCCCTCGGCCATTTTTTCAATCAACCAAAGTAGGCGTAGTGTGGCTGAAGGGTTATAAAAAGGTTCCTTTCTCTGGACTGATGACGCCACACGACAACTCTCTACCCGGGAGGGAATGACTTGTGATGAACGTAGCTGGTCGAAAAGTTTTCTGTGAAATTTGTTTTGGTTTTACCATCTTTATCTTTTCAATAATGGTTGTTTGGGCAGGAAGTCCTGGCGATCTCAACCCTCGGGTTCCCCCGGACCGATTGAAAGAAGCCCAATCGTTTCACAATCCTTTTACCTCTTCGGCAAATATCGTGGCCGAAGGTAAAAAGCTGTATGAAGGCAAGGCCTTCTGTTCGGCTTGTCACGGCTTGGAAGGGGCTGGTGCCCCAAGTGGAGGACTGACGACTCCATCTGGGGCGCAACCTCCAACGAAATTTGCCGATGCCGCCTGGCAGGCGGCCAGAACCGATGGAGAAATATTTTGGATTCTCAAGCACGGCAGTCATGGAACGGATATGGCCTCCTATATGCCGCTTTATTTGACGGAAGACCAAGTCTGGAAAATTGTCACGTATATTCGGATGTTTGGAGATATGTGAGTAAACGGAGAAGCGTCGGAAAAATCTTGTATGATCAGATCACTATTGTATTTAGCCTTGAGGTCAACAATGAATCGAACAACGTTTTTTCAACACCAAAAGTTTTGGCTGATGTGTATAGCTGTAGTGGTGTTCTCCGGGTGTAGCCATTATGGGCATCATGAAGTTTCCAAAACCGCGAAAGCGACCATTCAAGGTTGTACGGATTCTGGAATTTCCGGTACCGCGACGTTAAGGGAATTTGAAACTGATGAAGGGATTAAGAAAGTGTATGTTCAAATGGAAGTGGCAGGATTAAAAGATGGCAAGCATGCCGTCCATATTCATGAAGTGGCGAGTTGTCAACCCTGTGGGGCGGCGAAGGGCCATCATGATCCTGGTCCGTTTGGGAAATCGACGCCCGATGCTCCAGATTTCAATCATCCTTTTCACATGGGAGATTTGGTCAATATGACCGTGGTGAACGGAGTGGGAAAATTACATGCCGTGACCACACGCGTCGCGCTCTCTGACGGCCGTTTGAGCGTCTTTGATGAAAATGGCAGCTCGTTCATCATTCACACCAATGAAGATCTCTATTGTGATCAAGACAGTGAACTGAACAAAGGTTGTGCGGGAGGAGCACGGGATGCCTGTGGAATTATTGAGGCCATGTAGCCCTGGGTTAGTTGATTGAGAGAAATACATGGGCATTTAGTTGGAAATTTGAAAGAAAGGACGTTGTCATGCCGGCTCAAGATATATCAGTGGGAATGGCTAAAACGGTGGGCCAAATTGTGCCCACCAATATTGTGAAATTTCGGGAAAATCAGAATGGGATGGATGTGGCTGACGCACTTTTGTCAACCCAAATGCCAGGGGGCGTTGTAGTTAATGAAAATAACCAACTTGTTGGGTTTATAAGTGAGTTTGACCTGTTGCGTGCCTTGGAAGCTGGAAAAGAATTACGCAACATGACTGCGGACGAAATTATGGTGAAAAAGGGAATCAGCATTCCAGATTCCGCCTCCATACAGGAAGCTGTCAAAATTATGAGAAATAATCATTTGCTGAATTTGCCCGTAGAACACAACGGCGAAGTGGCTTACACCATCACCAGACATGACCTTTTACGGGCGTGGGTTGGGGTAGGGGGTAGGAAATAACACTATAGTGAGTAGAGTGGGAAACAAAGGCCTCACCCGTTTCTCATGAGGTAAAAAGAGGCAGAGATGTGGATTATTCCAAGAGAGGGGCACAGCATCCTTCAGATTGTACGAATTAGGAAGAAAATAATTTCAGTTTAATGAGGCATAACAACTGTCGAATACCATGGGCAATCTAAAAACCTTAATAAGAGGGTTCCCTTTCACTGCCAGATGGTTCAAGTATGGGATCATGGTGGCCTTCAGCGTAGCTGTTTTCCCTTTTCTGGTTGAAGCCAAAGCAGTAGGGGAAGGGGGAAAGTTCGTGAAATCTCAGTGCGTGGGTTGTCATCGTATTGAAGGTCCTCCCATGCCCAGATCTTCAAAGAACGCTCCGGATCTCATCTGGGCCGGAAGCAAATATCAACCACCGTGGTTAGTCGATTGGCTTCAAAACCCTCAAGAGAAACTCTACCCCGTTGGCTATGACTTCAATTTCAAGAGGAAAGGACCACATCTTTCACTTAAAGCGGCGCAAGCTGAACTGGTGGCTGGCTTTCTGGCAACATTGAAAGACCAACGGGTGGAAGAAGGACTGATGAAACCAGGGACCGCTAATGAACTTGCACGAGGAAAACAACTGTATCGTGAACATGGTTGCCAGAATTGCCATTGGACGCCGGCGAAGAATCGGCGCGGCTATACTGGCGGGACTTCCAGTACCTCCCTGGTCAATATGGGGAATCGTCTTCAGGCTGATTGGGTCTACCGATTTAATCTCAATCCAGACGATTTTGTGCCGGAGAGTGGAGCATATATTCCTAATCCGCCGCTGCCGGATACCGCCATCTATGCGATCACAGCATATATGCTGACTTTTAAGAAAGAGGGGAACGTATTTGGAGTGGATAGGATTGACGAAAGGAAAAAACGACAATGATAAACGGATACCTCAAGGCCAAGGTGCATCAATGGATGGGGACAGTGGTCATGCTGGTTGTCTTGTGGTCGGGAACGGTCATCGCTTCCGGCAATGGAGATCCTGAAAAAGGCAAAGATCTCTTTCGAGAAAGTTGCCAGCATTGCCATGGATTCAACGGAAAGGGAGATGGCGAAATGGCTTCCTACCTCACTCCGCCTCCTTCCAATTTGGCTAGTGAAACCACTCAAGCCAAGTCTGAAAAAGAATTGAAAGACGTCATTATGAAGGGACGGGAAGGAACGGCTATGGCAGGGTTTGAAGGAGCCCTGGAAGAATCACAATTGAGTGATCTCTTGGCCTACCTCCGTTCTCTTAAATCATAAGATTTGGAGCTGACCTAGTTAAGGGTATTTTTGTCTTGTCTTGCCCCATGATTTAATTGGATTAATAACTGTTTATGCGTCTCTCCGTTGAAACGCCCTTCACATTCCTTCAAGTAGAGGAGTAACGTTTCTTTTCGAATCCCATTGAAGCGACGCAAATGTCGTTTGGCTTGATTCCAGAAATTTTCAATGCCATTTATGGGTTGCGGTGCCCAACGAACGTTGCGAAATGATTCACGCGCATAAGGTGAAAACTTGAGACATCCAAGGCATTGCAACGGGGCAAAGTATCAGTATAGGCCATGCTATCAGGCACAATCATTTGGTTGATAATAGGCAACAGGGTGGCTGTCTTCACATTGGGAATGGGAGTGGCATAGCCCACCCCAGTTCAGAATGCCGAAAACAGGGATTTTGCCGGCAGCCCTGCGACCGCGTTTGGCTTTCCGCCGTCCTCCGAAATAACTTTCATCGACTTCGATCCGTCCGACAAGCGGCGATACATCCGTCAGATGCTGCCTAATGAGTTGCTTCAGACGATGGTAGAAGAGCCGGGCGGTGTTGCGATGAATACTGACCGATTCGGCGGCCATACGGGCAGTCGTGCCGGCGACACAGTGTGCGAGCAACCGATTGATCTGAAAATGCTTGAGTTTGCAATACCTTATGTGCACACCGAAGCGTAAGAAATCTCAATCTTCTGTGCCGGCCCATTATTTTAAGCAAGGGTTAGTTTTTCGCTCACAGAATGAATTCTTGAAAGATCCGCTGGGGTGAGATGGTGAAGTCCCTTTGAGAAATAAGGCGGAACTTTTTCTGGCTCAAATTACTCCTATGCGAAAACCCTCTCCCAGCCTCTCGGCTCTTGATGACGCCATTCATGCAGCTATAGTATCTTATCCTTCAACTAAGACATTTCAGAACTCCCTCGCCCTTTCAGGGAGAGGGTTGGGGTGAGGGTGAAGGGCGCATTTGCACGTTAAACCACTATATAGGAGAAGGATCAGACAATACATTTCATAAAGGTTTTCGCTTTTCAAATCTTTAGCTTCTGTTGAAAGTTGGCCGGCACGACATCGGCGTGGTATTCATTCTTCAGCCGGTGGGCCAGCGCATCCATTGCCTCAGGTTCGCCATGTACCAACACGACCCGCGGTCGTTTCTCGAAGTGATGGTACCAATCCATCAAGCCTTGTTGATCGGCATGTGCTGGGAGTCGAAGTGCCTCCACAAATGTGGTCGCCGCCAAAGAATTCCGTGACTGATCTACTGCCAATAACACGTTCATGTATAGACTCCCTCGTTTTGTTCTAGACAGGAATAACAGGACCAATGTTTGGCCAACCAGAACGTTGAGCTCCTCTTTGTTCCCCGTACATCTTAGGCCTCCTCTGACTTAAGTAGGGGATTTCTGCGACAGCTCCATTCATGTTCGATGTGGCAAGAAGCCACAGTTGATAGGCGCAACAAGCTTTTTACTTAGATATTTTCTTGGTTAATCTTTTGCACACGGTCTTTCCTGGATGATAGTTGGTCAATAAGCGGTTCCCTCTCCTAGGAAAGACCCGTTGAGCAAGAGTGGGTGACGCTCTATTTCTTCTGTCTGCGAGGAAATGTCTATGAAATGCTTTCATGGCCTCAACCGAACATTCTTTCTTGTCACCCTCTATGCTCTGGTTTCAGTTTTTGTTTTTGACGAACCACGAGCATCTGCCGAAACTCCTCGGGGGCTCACACTTGCCCAAGCCCTGGAATTGGCCATCCAACACAACCCAACCTTGGAATCATCTCGAGCAGATGTCGAGGCTTCCAAAGCCCAACGGCATATTGCTCGGGCGGCGTACCTCCCTAGAATTGATGCCACTGGGACTTATACCAATACCAATAAACCGTCACAGGCGTTTGGGATTCAGTTAGATCAAGGCAGGTTTACCCAGGCAGATTTTGACGTGACAAACCTCAATAACCCAGGATTGACAGAAAACTTCAGGTCAGCTCTGAGTCTGACTCAGCCTATTTATAATGGGGGTCGAGAAAGCTTGGGGATGAAGATGGCGGAAGTGGGCCAAACCGTTTCAATCGAGGGGCTCGAAGATACGCGACAGCGCATGCTGTTTCATGTGACGCAGGCTTATCACGATTTATCCTTGGCAAAATCTACCTTCACCATTGCGACCGAAACTCTGACGATCGCCGAGTCCAATGCCAAACAGATTACTCTGCGTTATCGTGAAGGTGTGGTAGTGAAGTCTGACCTCCTCCAGGCCCAAGTTCGTCTGGCTGGCCATCAAGAAGAAAGCATTCGTGCTGAGCAAATAGTTGGCGTCGCCAAGTTAGCCCTCCGTCATCGAATCGGAGTTGACTATCCTGTGGATTCCACTGAGTCTTTGACCTCCGGCGATATGCCAGAGGTAAATCTCCAAGACCTGATTTCTGATGCCTTAGAATCCCGTCCCGATTACCGACAGCTGTCTTCTGAATTGCATCAAAACTCCCTAGCAACTCAAGTTGCCAAGTCCGCGTATTTCCCCAATTTGAATCTCCAGGCTAATTATGAGCTGAATAATGCCGCGCCCTTTAGTCCAAACGGGTCGAACAACTATTCGGTTCTGGGGATGTTCAGTATCAATCTCTTTAAGGGATTGGGCGATTCAGCCCAGGTCCGAAAAGCCAGAGCCGAAGAAACCAAAGCCAGGCATCTCCTGGAAGCGAAGCGACGAAGCATTGAGGTGGAAGTCGTCGATTCAGCCTCCAAGCTCATTTCAGCACATGAACGTCTGAAGGTCACGGCCCGTGCGGTGGCACAGGCTGAAGAAAATCTGCGAATTTTGGGGAATCGCTACCAGGCTGGACTAGCTCCCGTGTTGGACTTGTTCACAGCGGAGCTGGTGTTGGCGCAGGCTAAACATAATCGTTTACACGCTCTTTATGATTTTCGTATCAGTCATTCTCGATTAAACCTAGTGACTGGCAAAACCGAAAAAGGCCTCGGATGAGGATGGCTCTCTTTTCTCTTGCGGCCGTGTGGCTCATCTGGGTGGTGGGGTGCAGTCAAAATGAGAAGTCCACTCCCGAATCAACCGCTCCGTCCGTTCACGCAGAAGTGATCACGGCTCAACGTGTGGACATTCCGGTTCAGATTGAAGTCACCGGGTTGGTGGTGGCCAAGACGGAAGCCACGCTCTCCAGCAAAATTCGAGGTATCGTTCAAGAGGTCAAGGTTGGTGAAGGCGATGTTGTTCGTCAAGGGCAGAGGCTTGTGGTCTTGGAAAGTCGTGATCTGCAAGCGGCACTCGCGCATGCAGATGCCGAATTAGAAAATGCGCAGATCACTCTCGCAAGGATGGAGCGTCTTTTTAACGAAGACTCTGTGGCGAAACAAGAGTTAGACAATGCACGTCGAGTGTTCAAAGGGGCTCAAGCCACCAAACAGGGGGCACTGGCACAGCTGAGCTATACCGTCATCAAGGCACCCTTTGCAGGGCAGATTACCGACCGAATGATCGAACCTGGTGAGTTTGCCTCGCCTGGACACTTCCTTCTGAAACTTGAAGATCCCCATCACCTCCGATTGGAAGTGATGGTTCCAGAGAAAGATCTGCAGGCCTTCACACAGGGAAAATCGCTGCCAATTATCATTGATGCTCTTCAACAAGACGGTGTGCCGCCACCAGTAACGGGAACGATTGCCCAGATCGTTCCCACTGGTGATTCTTCCACCCATACCTTTTTAGTCAAAATTGATCTTTCAAGTGTCCCAGCACTCAAATCCGGCATGTTTGGTCGGGCGGTGTATACCAAAGGGCGAGCACAGACGACTGTCGTACCAGTCTCCAGTCTCTTGATTCGTAATGGACTCACAGGAGTCTTTGTCGTTCAGCCGGACCAGGTCATCCGTCTTCGTTGGGTCAAAGCTGGACGAAGCGTGGATGCTGGCCTCTCATTCTCGGCCATGGAGATCCTTTCAGGCCTTAACCCTGGTGAGCTAATCCTCGTCAATTCCGAGCAAGGGGTGGATGGAGCCAGACTCATCAACGAGCGCTCGATAGGGAATACGCGGTGACGCCGACGAGCACACGCCGTGGAATCAGTGGAGTCATCGCTTCGCTGTTTATTGAAAGTCGTCTGACACCTCTTATAATTCTTGCGACGCTGCTACTTGGTTTGATGGCCATCTTGGTGACTCCTCGCGAAGAAGAGCCACAGATTGTCGTGCCAATGGCTGATGTCTTCATTCCATTTCCTGGGGCCTCTCCGAAAATTGTTGAAGAGCAACTCACCAAACCCCTTGAGCGGAAGCTCTCAGAGATTGCGCGGGTGGAATATGTGTACTCCATTTCCCAGCCAGGGGGGGTGCTTCTTATTGTCCGGTTCTATGTCGGGGAAAATATGGAGGACAGTCTCGTTAACCTGTATGACAAAATGATGTCGAACCAGGATCTCTTTCCCCCTGGGGCTGGCCCTTTTATGGTCAAACCGCGCGATATCAATGATGTTCCCATCGTCACGCTGACCCTCTCCAGTGAACGGTATACCGATTTCCAATTGCGTCGGATGGGAGAACGAGTCCTGGAAAAAATTAAGAAGATTCCTCATACCTCAGGCGGCTTTATTGTTGGAGGACGTGATCGAGAATTGCGAGTGGTTCTTGATCCCACTCGGTTGAAGGCGTATGGGATCACTCCTCTTGGCCTTGCTCGGGTGATCCAATCCGAAAATCTCGAACTGTTGTCTGGACAGTTTGCAAACCAGAACCGGGAGTCTCTGGTTCAGGCTGGTCAATTCATACGGTCAGCCGATGATCTAGCCTCACTCGTTTTGGGTGTTCACAACAATCGACCGATCTATCTGAATCAGGTGGCGGCCATTACTGATGGACCCACCGAACTAGATTCGTATACCTGGTTTGGTCTCGGCCCTTCTTCTTCCCTCGCTGCTCATGAAAAGATTAAGGGCGAGAGGCCGGCTGTGACGATTGCCATCGCCAAGCAGACCGGAACCAATGCCGTCACCGTTGCACGCGACATCCTTCGGAAAGTTGAAGACCTAAAAGGCACCCTGCTTCCATTCGATGTGCAGGTGACGGTGACTCGGAATTACGGAGAGACGGCCAACGAAAAAGCCAATGAGCTGCTCTGGCAACTCTTGAGTGCCATTATTGCAGTGGTCCTTCTTTTGGGAATGGCCCTTGGTTGGCGACCGGCGTTGGTGGTTTCCATTTCCATTCCATTGACCCTCGCCCTTACCCTGTTCACTTCCATGTTGATTGGGTACACCATTAATCGGGTCACGTTGTTTGCGTTAATTTTCTCGCTAGGCATTTTGGTTGATGACGCTATCGTAGTCGTCGAAAATATTTTACGCCAGTTACACATTCGAAACCTGCCCCATCGGGAGGTCGCCATCTCCGCAGTGGATGAAGTAGGGAATCCCACGATTTTAGCGAATCTGACGTTTTTCGCGGCCATCCTGCCAATGGCGTTTGTGTCTGGTCTCATGGGTCCCTATCTGAGACCCATTCCGGTCAATGCCTCCCTCGCCATGTTGTATTCCCTCATATTTGCCTTTGTGGTGATTCCCTGGTTTTGTCAGGCCTGTCATCGCCAGGGAGTTGCCTTGCCATCAGGTGAGGGGCCTGGCATGGAAGAACAGGAAGGCCGATCGTATCGATTCTACAAACGATTGCTCACTCCTCTGATTTCGCACCGTCTGATCGCATGGGGAGTTCTCGGCGGCGTCGTATTTTTGCTCATGGCCGCAAGTATGCTTTTTTATACTCGTGATGTGTTGGTGAAGATGCTGCCGTTTGATAATAAAAGTGAATTGCAAATTGTTATTGATATGCCAGAAGGGACGACTCTTGAAGAAACAGCTCGTGTCGCCAAAGCCTTGACCGGGTATCTTCAAACTGTCCCGGAAGTTCGTGATTATCAGGCCTATGTTGGTACGGCCTCTCCTTTCAATTTTAATGGTTTGATTCGTCACTATTTTCTCAGGCAAAAGTCACACGAAGCCGATATTCAAATCAATTTAGCTCCAAAAGAAGAACGGGCGGAACAAAGTCATGATATTGCTCTGAGAATTCGACCTGACATTCGGCAAATTGCTCAGGAATATGGAGCCAATGTGAAAGTGGTTGAAGTCCCCCCAGGTCCTCCGGTTCAGGCTGTGTTAGTTGGGGAAGTCTACGGACCCAACTACCATGGGCAACGCACAGCCGCTCAAGAGATTCGCCACCTTTTTCAAACGACACAGGGGGTGGTTGATGTTGATGATTACATTGAGAATGACCAGGTGAAATATGTGTTTCTCGTTGATCGGACAAAAGCGGCACAGGCCGGCATCGCATCAGAAGAAATCGTGAAGACGTTGCAGATGGCCCTTGGAGGAATGGGAGTAGGACTCGTTCACATTGTGGATGAAAAAAGTCCTGTACGGATCGTTCTTCGGCTTCCCGTCGCGGAGCGAAGCAGTCTTGAACATTTCGGTGAGCTCACACTCAAGAGTCAATTAGGACGCATGATTCCTCTCTCCGAACTTGTACGAGTTGAGCAAACAATTCAAGAGAAGGCGATTTATCATAAAAATCGAAAACCTGTGGTCTATGTGATCGGCAATGTGGCCGGACAAGAGATTGGGGAAAGTCCAGTATACGGTGTCCTGAATATTGGGGATCGAATTGAGAACATGGAGCTCTTACACGGTGAAAGGATTGAACAGTACTACACCGCTCAACCTTGGTCGGAAGATCACTTCGCGATGAAGTGGGATGGTGAGTGGCAGATTACCTATGAAACGTTTCGAGACATGGGCCTCGCGTTTGGTGTAGCCCTCCTACTCATGTATCTGTTGATCGTAGGCCAATTTCAATCGTTTTTGACACCCCTGATTATTATGGTTCCCATCCCGCTGACGCTCATTGGCATTCTCCCAGGTCATTGGTTAACGGGATCATACTTTACTGCCACGTCCATGATCGGGTTTATTGCCCTTGCGGGGATCGTCGTCCGCAATTCCATCCTGTTAGTGGACTTTATCCAGCTCCAACAAGACCAAGGCATCCCGCTCCGGGAAGCTATTATCCGCGCTGGAGCCATTCGAACGCGTCCAATCCTCCTCACAGCTGGCACATTAATCGTTGGGGCTTTTGCTATCGTGTTTGATCCGATTTTCGAGGGCTTAGCCATTTCGCTCCTCTTTGGTGTGGGCGCGGCCACGCTACTTACTCTTGTCGTGATCCCCGTACTATATTTCCTCCTGATTGGCGATCGCATGAATCCATCTGATCCGGTTGCATCATTGCCATCAGGCCAGGTTCAGCCTTCCTCTGCTTCACAAAATTGACGTCGAATCCAGGATGAGAATCTTTCATCCATTACTCGACTCCGGACATGCCTCACTGAGTCGGACTTTCACTTCAGAGCTGGGGGCATATTTTGTCGACGGTCCATATACTCAATAGCTAGCCTGTCTTGACCAACCCGATGCCAAATGACATGACAACCCAAACCGATCCGGCTACAGACCGACATCTGAGCAGTATCTTTGAGCGGTATCTCACCTTATGGGTTGGGTTATGCATAATCGGTGGCATCCTCCTAGGCAAACTCGCTCCCACTTTAGCCAAAACACTCGACAGCATGTCGGTCACTGTCAACGGCGCGCCAATGGTTTCCATCCCCATTGCGGTGTGCCTGTTTTTCATGATGTATCCGATAATGGTGAAAATTGATTTCAGCAAAGCCATCAAGTCCGCCAAAAGTGGTAAGCCAGTCTTTTTGACACTTTTTATTAATTGGGCGGTTAAGCCGTTTACCATGTATGGCATTGCTCTGTTATTTCTGGGAGTGGCGTTCAATACACTTATTGGCCCCGAGGCCACTGATCTGGTGAAGATGCCGTTTGGATTAGACCTGCCCGTTGGTGCTGTGCACGGAGCTGGGACCGTGGTGTTGTCAGAAGGGGTGAAACAGTTGGAAATCCCGTTATGGCGTAGTTACTTGGCAGGCTGTATTCTTTTGGGAATTGCTCCCTGCACGGCGATGGTTCTGGTATGGGGGTATCTATCCCGCGGAAACGATGGCTTGACCCTTGTCATGGTGGCTATTAACTCCCTGACCATGCTGCTGCTCTACGGCATTTTGGGAGGCTTTCTGCTTGGGGTGGGAAGGCTTCCTGTGCCCTGGCAAGCCCTTCTGCTCTCCATCTCCATTTATGTCGGTTTGCCTCTTGTGGCAGGGCATCTCTCACGGAGATGGATTATAGGATCAAAAGGGGAAGCATGGTTTAAAGAAAGATTTCTGCGCATTCTCACCCCGGTGACCATTTTGGCCCTTTTGACAACCCTTGTACTTCTCTTCAGTTTCAAGGGCGAAGTGATTTTGAACAACCCGTTGACCATTGTTTGGCTTGCCATCCCCCTCTTCTTACAAACGGTTCTTATTTTTGGACTGGGATATGCAACTGCGAAAATGATGAAGCTACCGTATGAAGACGCCGCGCCAGTTGCCCTGATTGGGGCGTCGAATCATTTTGAAGTGGCGATCGCTACTTCGACCATGCTTTTTGGACTGTCTTCTGGTGCGGCCTTGGCCACCGTTGTCGGGGTACTGATTGAAGTGCCGGTTATGCTGATGCTGGTAAAGTTTTGCCTCAAAACACAAAGATATTTTCCGAGATAAAGCCGGATGAACTTATGACGCCAAGAAGCGCCCTTCAATTTCCTGTACGTTCGGTGGTGGCTCAAATGAGCTTGGTGGTTAGGTAACCAACGGCTGTCAGCTCAAGGTAAAAGTCAACAGAATCAGGAATTCGTCCCATGCCCCAGGCGAGACGTTTGTTATTCGTCCCGTCTCTATATGCCTGATGCCATCCTCACATTATTCAAAAAAATCCCAATGCCCAAAACAGGATCGCTGGCTACTTTCAAAACGTCAGCTTCTGTTGAAAGTTGGCCGGCACGACATCGGCGTGGTATTCATTCTTCAGCCGGTGGGCCAGCGCATCCATTGCCTCAGGTTCGCCATGTACCAACACGACCCGCGGTCGTTTCTTGAAGTGATGGTACCAATCCATCAAGCCTTGTTGATCTGCATGTGCCGATAAGCCGCCAATGGTGTGCACTTTGGCCTTGACCTGTATGGTCTCGCCCCACAACCGAATGTACTTGGCACCATCCACTAGAGCACGGCCCAGGGTACCTCTAGCCTGGAAACCGACGATCATTACATGAGCCTGTTTGCGCCAGATATTGTGCTTAAGATGATGCTTGATGCGGCCACCGGTACACATGCCACTGCCAGCAATAATGATGGCGCCCGATTGCTTTCGGTTGATTTTCGTCGAATCTTGGCTGTGCTGAGACAAATGTAGATTCGGCAAGTCGAAGGGATTTCCGCTTTGTTCAACGATGTGTTTAGCTTCCACATCGTAGACCTTTGCATGCTTGCCATAGACCTCGGTGGCCTCGATGCCCATGGGGCTATCCAGAAACACCTCCCAATCTCCAATACCCCATTCATTAAAGTAGTGCTTGAACATGTATAAGAGTTCTTGGGTTCGTCCGACAGTAAAAGCAGGGATTAAAATATTGCCTTTGCCGCTATGGGCACTGGAAATAATTTCACCCATCTCCTGCCAGGTTTTGTCCCAGCTCCGGTGCTGACGGTCGCCATAGGTACTCTCCATGATGACCAGGTCTGCTTTCGTTACGACTTCAGGGTCACGAAGGATGGGCGACCCTTGATGTCCCAGATCACCGCTGAACACAACTTGACGGGAGTGATTCCCCTCGTGCAGTTCTATTTCTGCGATAGCGGAACCCAGGATATGACCCGCGTCTCGTAAAGTCAGTTTAACGCCGGGCAAAATTTCCTCGGCCTTTCCATATTCGAGAGACCGGAAGTGTTGGTGAGCTTTCCGCGCTTCCTCACGGGTATATAACGGCTCAATTAACTTCAGGCCTTTGCGCTCGCGTTTTTTGTTTTCCCATTGCACCTCTTTTTCATTCAAATAACCGGCGTCTTCTAGCATGATGGCACATAAATCTACCGTGGCTCTATGCGTATAGACGTGTCCTTTATAGCCCTCCTTGATCAACAACGGCAGACGCCCGGAGTGGTCAAGATGAGCGTGGGTGAGCACCACGACATCAATGCTTTTGGGATCAAAGAGGAATGGATCTCGATTATGGGTCTCATTTTTTTGACTGCCTTGAATCAACCCACATTCAACGAGCACTCGATATTTCCCGACCTGTAGTACATAACAGGAACCGGTGACTTCTCGTGTCGCTCCCAAAAATTCAATCTGGATCATGTTGGCTCCTATACCTGTCTAAAATCTTCAGGGCACCTCTAAAAACTCCTGGTTTTGGTCACAATGATTGTGGTCTGTGGCCTATCAGTTTCTGAAAGGCGTTTGGCAGGAGGGTGAGGCAGAGCCAACGGAGCGCTTTCTGGCTTTCATTCGATG
>Ga0224497_10000101_pt1 | contig 70464 bp, 66 predicted proteins | sample SF_Jul11_sed_USG_4_FD_167970 | JGI IMG/M metagenome (GOLD analysis project Ga0224497, IMG submission 167970) | Sediment microbial communities from San Francisco Bay, California, United States - SF_Jul11_sed_USGS_13 | ecosystem: Environmental > Aquatic > Marine > Sediment | place: USA...
CGTTGGGTACCCCGACGACGCACGCTGATTCCACTGCAGGGTGCATCCGGAGGACGTCTTCCAATTCCCGCGGAAAGACGTTGTAGCCGCCGCGAATGATCATCTCTTTGCGACGACCGACGATGCTCACGTACCCCTGGTCATCGATCAGGGCGAGGTCACCGGTGAGCAGGAAGCCGTCCGCGGTGAACGACTTCTTCGTTGCCGACGGCATCCGGTGGTAGCCCGCCATGACGTTCGGGCCTCGGACCGCCAACTCGCCTACTGCCTCGGAACCGTGTAACGCTTCCGACGTAATGTCCACCACCCGCACCTCCACCTCCCCAATCGGTCGACCGACGGTCCCCTCGCGCCGCTCCGGAGGATCATCGAAGCGGGTGATGGACACCGTTGGTCCGGTTTCGGTCAGGCCGTAGGCGATCTGTACATCGTTCCACCGTCGGATCCGGCGCACCAGGTCAACGGATACCGGGCTTCCGGCCACGATGCCGGACCGTACGGAGGAAAGGTCCCGGCTCCCGATCGACGCATCCGCCATCAGGAGCTGGAACATGGTGGGCACACCACTGAAGAGGGTGATCCGCTCTCGCTCGACGAGATCCAGCGCCCGCCCAGGCTCGAACTCACCGTCGAGCACCAGCGTGGCGCCACTCAGCACCGTGGCGATCGCGACCTGCATCCCGAAGACCGTGAAAAACGGAACGGCCGCCAGCACGCGGTCGGTATCGTTCTGCTGCAGTGCCTCGATCGCCGCCAAGGAGGTGTGCACCAAGTTGCGATGGGTCAAAACCGATCCCTTGGGCTTTCCCATCGTGCCGGACGTGTAGATGATGGCCAGCGGCGCCGCCGCGGGATCGAGGTCAGCGATCGGTGGCGACGCTCGTCGGCCGCGCGTCACGAGATCGCTGAACCGGAACACGCGGTCGTCGTACCAGAAATCCTCGCGGCCCACCGACACTAGGTACTCGAGGTCGGGCAGCTCGCCAATCAAATCCTCGAAGAGCTCCAGGTAGTCGACGTCACCCAGCGATTCGGAGGCGAGCGCCAACACCGCCTCGGTATTGCGCAACTGATAGCGCACCTCGTGATACCCAAGTGACGGGTGGAGCGGCACGAAGACGGCACCCAACCGCGCGCTGGCGAGGAGCGCGATGACCCACTCCGGCCAGTTCGGCAGATCGACCGCCAAACGATCCCCTTGCTCGATGCCCAAAGCCGCCAGACCCGACGCAAGTGCGGATGATTCAGCGCTCACCTGAGCATACGTGAGCCGCCGGTTGCCCATCACGAGACACTCGTGGTCTGGGTGCAAACGGACCTGTTGGTCGAATCGCTCCGCCAGATGGTACGAACTCAATCCCCCTCCTGCACGCCCTAACCTTTTAAGGTAACGGCCGCCGAGACCCCCTACAACTACTCGCCGAACACCTTTACGATCACGCGCTTGCGGCGCTTGCCGTCCCATTCACCATAGAAGACCCGCTGCCACGGCCCCAGATCCAACGCGCCGCCCGTGATCGGCACGATGACCTCGTGCCCAATCGTGAGGCTTCGGAGGTGGGCTGCCGCGTTGTCCTCGCCCGTCTCGTTGTGCCGATAGCGGTCCGGATCCCATGGCGCGATGGTCTCCTCGAGCCATTTCAGGATGTCCTGCCAGAGCCCCGACTCGTGGTCGTTGACGAACACCGAGGCAGTGATGTGCATCGCCGACACGAGCACCAGCCCCTCTTGGATGCCGCTCGCCTCCACCTCCGCCGCCACCCGGTCGGTGATGTCGATGATGTCCTGTCGCTTCTTGGTGTTGAACCAGAGATACTCAGTGTGGGCTTTCATGATCGACGGGTCTCGGATTGGTGCCGCTGGTGGAAATGGGTGCCGCTCGCCGACGCCACGTTGACCAGCCCGGCTCGGAAAACTCAGACCGCCTTCAGCTGCGTGACTGTCTCGCTGCCGTAGAAGAGCCGGATGTACTTCTCCTGAATCGGCGTGAGTCGGCGCACTGCCCACGTCAGGTAGACGAAGTGCGGCACCGCCGGGGTCGCCCGGAGGTGGAATCCGCATTCGTCGGGCAGCCGATTTCCCTTGCGCGTGTTGCACGTGGAGCAGGCGGTCACGACGTTGGTCCAGTCGTTGGTCCCGCCCCGCGAGATTGGGACGATGTGGTCGCGGGTCAGGCACTCCCGGAACCCCAAGTCGGGCTCGGACCGCCCACAGAACTGGCACGCATAGCCGTCGCGGGCGAAGAGGAAGGTGTTGGTAACCTGCCTGCGGAACTTCCGAGGCACATGAACGAACCGCACCAATCGAATCACGACCGGGTGCGGAATGCTGAGCCGCTCGCTGCGGACCACCCGGCGCCCATCGGCCTCGACGATCTCCGCCTTGCCGTCGATCACGAGCCGCAGCGCGCGACGGACGGGAACCATCGTGATGGGTTCGAACGAGGCGTTGAGAGTCAAGCAGCGCACCGGGCCTCCATTCCCGCTACGACAAGCCCGCCACGTCCGTGTCCGGGACGGGCGGGGAGGGCAGATTGCCCTAATTGTACGCCCCCTCCTAAGACATTGCAATGGGTGGTGTTACGGAAGGCAGCCCGCGACCCTCACCCGCCGGGCCCTTGGGACGCGGCGCGGCGAACGCGACCATCCACCGCACCGAGGCATCCTCATTCGTGGGTGGCAGCCGCAGGAGCTGAAACCGCGCGGTCGACTGCCCCGTAGGAAAGGATGGACAGCATGGGCGCGTCGGCGGCCTTGCCGCCTGGCGAGGCACTCGCGTCGAGGGGACGAGCGGGACCACGCACAGCCCGGACCGATGCGCCAGACACCGAGGGGGAGGGATCTCGCATCCCTCCCCCTCAACCGTTACCGAAGGTCAGGGCAGCACGATCTGTCCGCCTGGGGCTTGGCGCAGCTGACCTGCAAGCGCACTCCTCAACACCTCGATCTGCCTGGCCACCGATGCCCGGCTCGATCCTCCTGGCGTTGCCCGGCGTTCCACGGAGTGCTCCCACGAGCCAAGCGACGCCACGAGGCCCTGGAGCAAGGGATGGATCGCGGTCACCTCGTGAGCCGGGAGTGCCCCGAACGTGAGACCGCGCTCTTCGGCCAGCCGGACCACCCGGCCCACCAGCTCGTGGGCCTCGCGAAACGGTACCCCGCTCGCCACCAACCCATCGGCCAGGTCCGTCGCCATGAGACCTCCATCCAACGCCGCCGCCATGCGCTCCGGACACGTCGTCAGCGTCTCGATCGCGCCCCGCACGGCCGGGAGGGTGGCGAGGAGCGTGTCGACGGCGTCGAAGAGATACGTCTTGTCCTCTTGAAGGTCTTTGCTGTATCCAGAGGGTAGCCCACGAAGCAGGGTCATCAGCCCCGTGAGCCCACTCGTCACCCGCGCGCTCTTGGCCCGAGCCAGCTCCAACACATCCGGATTGCGCTTTTGGGGCAGCAGGCTGGACCCGGTGCTGTACCCGTCCGCCAAGCGAACGAACCCATACTCGCTCGAGGCGTAGTTGATCAACTCGCCGCCGAGCCGGGAGAGATGCAGCGCGATCATAGCCAGCGCAAAGAGGAACTCCGCGACAAAGTCACGGTCGCCGGTCACGTCGAGGCTGCTGCCGGCGATGCGGGCAAAGCCCAACGCGGTGCGGAGTTTCTCGCGATCGATGGCGATGCCCGAGCCGGCGAGTGCCCCGGCGCCCAGGGGAAGCTCCGAGGCGCCATCGGCCACCGCACCTAGGCGGTGTCGGTCACGGGCGAGCGGCCACACATGGGCCAGCAGCACATACGCCCATCGCACCGGCTGCGCCCGCTGTCCATGCGTGTAGCCCGGAAGGAGCAGGTCGATGCCGTGCTCCGCACGGTCAATGAGCGCGATTCCGAGCGCCGTGACCTCCCGATCGACCTCGGCCACGGCGTCGAGGCACCACAGCCTGAGATCCGTGGCAACCTGATCGTTCCGGGAGCGCCCGGTGTTGAGCTTCCCCGCGAGCTCGCCGACCTCCTCAAACAACAAACGCTCGACCAGCGTGTGGACGTCCTCGTCAGGTGCATCCGCAGCAACTCCGCCGTCCAGCCGTGCGGCCACCCGATTGAGGCCCGCCGCGATTGTGCGCGCTTCGGATGCCGTCAACACACCGGCACCACGCAGGGCCGCTACCCAGGCTCGCGCCGCTCGGACATCCTGGGGCCAGAGGCGTTGATCGAGAGGAAGACTTCGGTTCAGCCGGTCCGCCGTCTCGTCCAGGGAGCCTGCAAACCGCCCGCCCCAGAGACGGCGTGGTGGTGGAGGCGTGGCCCCGTCGGTCACGCCACCTCGCGGAGATTCGGACCTTTGGCTCGACCAGCAGCTTGGGCGTCGATCCGCACGGGGAGACCGAAGAGCGTGATGAATCCGCTGGCGTCCGCCTGGCGGTACACGTCGTCGGCCTCGAAGGTCGCGTGGGCCGCGGAGTACAGCGAATGCGCGCTGGCTCGGCTGAGCACGGCGGCGGCGCCCTTGAACAGCCGAACCCGAACCGTCCCGGTAACGCGACGCTGTGTTACGTCCACCAATGCGTCCAGCGCCTCCCGCTCGGTGGTCCACCACCGTCCCTCGTATACCAGGTCGGCGTACCGAGCGGCCAGCGAGTCCTTGAGCGCGAGGGTGCGGCGATCCAGTACGAGCTGCTCCAGGTCGCGGTGAGCCGCGCGCAGCACCGTACCGGCCGGTGTCTCGTACACGCCCCGGGATTTCATGCCCACCAGCCGATCTTCGACGACGTCGGCGCGCCCCACACCGTGGCGGCCGGCCAGATCGTTGAGTGCCTCGATCATGGCGACCGGGGCCAGGTCCTGACCGTCGAGCGAGACCGGCGTGCCGGTCTCGAACCCGATCGTGATATCGGCCGGTGCATCCGGCGCGTCTGCCGGGTCGACGGTCCGGAGGAAGAGGTCGTCGGGTGGAGCGACCTCGGGATCCTCCAGGATGCCACCCTCGTGCGAGCAGTGCCACAGGTTGCGGTCGCGGGAAAACAACTTCTCGCTGGTGGCGTCCACCGGAATCCCTCGCTGCCGCAGGTAGGCGAGCAGGGCCTCACGTCCACGAAACGTCCACTCGCGCCAGGGCGCCACAATGCCGAGCTCCGGGGCGAGCGCCTGGAACGTGAGCTCAAAGCGGACCTGGTCATTTCCCTTCCCCGTGCATCCATGCGCCAAGAGGGACGCGCCCGCAGCCCGCGCCGCCTGAACCTGCCCGGCCGCAATGGCGGGCCGGGCCATCGCCGTGCCCAACAAATAGGTTCGCGCATAGACCGCACCCGCGCGCAACGTGGGAAACACGAAGTCGGAGATGAACCAGGCCCGCAGGTCGTCGACCGAACAGCCCACCGCGCCCGACTGGAGCGCTTTCTCTTCGATGCCACGGAGCTCCTGAGCCCCCTGACCCACGTCGGCAACGTAGCACAGCACCCGCGCGCCCCGGGTCTCCTTGAGCCAGGGGACGATGACGGAGGTATCGAGCCCGCCGGAATAGGCGAGCGTCACGAGAGGACCCATGGTGATGCTCCGTGGCTGTAATTCTATGCAGTGGAGTGCATTAAAATACAGCCACGCGGAGCGGCGTCAACCCGGGGACCCGACGACTTCGACAAGCCGTTCGCTGACTCGCTGTCGGGCGCTCGCCGAGCGGGCCACGAGCAAGATGGTGTCGTCTCCGGCAACCGTGCCCAGGACTTCCGGCCATTCTGCTCGGTCGATTGCGCTCGCGAGGGCATTGGCGCTGCCAGCTGAGGTGCGGAGCACCAGGAGGTTCCCAACACCGTCGACCGACACCAGGAGGGCCGGAAGCACCTGCTCCAGGGGCGGATGCAGGACTGCGCTCTCGGCCGGTGCCGCGTAGTACGAGGCGCCGTCCGGTCCGGTGGCCTTGACGAGTCGGAGCTCGTGCAGGTCGCGAGAGAGCGTCGCCTGAGTCACCTTGATTCCCTCGGCACGCAGCCGATCCCGGAGCTGCCCCTGGCTCGCGACCCGCTCGGTGCGGATCACGCGGAGGATCGCCGCATGTCGCTGGGTCTTCATGGACGATCGCTCACCCCCGGGGGCACCGGCACGGGGGAGGCCATCGGGGCATCACTGCTGGTCGCCGATGTGGCCGTCGCGGTGACCGGGATGGTGTCCGAGGATGCGACCCAGCGGATTGTGGTACGGGCAGAACTCGGTAGGCTGCGTGCCGGGAATGAACCATTCGAAGTAGACGGTCTGCCGCGGGCAGAAATCGGTGGCCCGATAACCGGTGGTGGCGTCGATGCTCAACAGGACGAGCCCGTTGGGCCTGGCCCAGTCCTTTGGCGCCGGGCGGCGCTCGTACACCTCGTTCATGAACGCCGCCCAGGCGGGCGCGGCGAGCAGGCCGCCCTGCGCATTGGCCTTGATCTTGGTGGGTTGGTCGAAGCCGATCCACACCGCGCTGACCAGCTCAGAGGTGAACCCGATGTACCACACGTCGGTCCCGTCGTTGGTTGTCCCGGTCTTTCCGCCGGCAGGGTGCCTGAATCCCCCGCGTGCCCGCACCGCCGGTGCCGCGGTGCCGCCGTCCACCACACCCTGCAGCATGTTCGTGACGAGCCACATGTGCTCCGGATCCATGACATTGGTCCGGCGTACTTGCGGCTCCCAGACGATGTTGCCGTCCGCGTCTTCGACGCGGAGGATCCCGAGCGGTGCCGCCTGCACTCCGAGGGTGGCAAAGGCCGTGTAGGCCGACGCCATCTCCAGCGGGATCACGGAGGCCGACCCGATGAAGAGTGACGGGTACCGAGGCAGCGGCGTGGAGATCCCGTACCTGGCAGCTTCGCCGATCACGGCCTGGACGCCGAGCTCCAATCCCAGCTTGACCGCCACAAGGTTCCGCGACAGCATCAGTCCGCGCCGCATCGTCATCGGGCCGTAGAACCGCTCGTCGAAATTCTGTGGTTCCCACGGCATCGTGTCGTTCTGCATCAGGCTGACTGGGCCGTCGTCGATCATGTGGCTCGGCGGCTTGCCGGCTCGAACCGCCGCGGAGAAGACGAAGGGCTTGAACGTCGAACCCGCCTGCCGCTGAGCCTGGGTGGCGCGATTCCACTCGGAGTCGGCGAAATCGCGCCCGCCCACCATCGCCCGCACGTAGCCCGTGCTGGCCTCGAGGGTCACCAGCCCACCCTGGAGATACGGCGTGAGCGTATGCTTTTCGCCCGGCGTCTGTACGCTGTCGACGTACCGCTGGTAGGGCAGGTGACGAAACGGGCCGTACTCGCCACCCTCGATGCGCTCGAGCTGCTCCATCATCGCCCGTTCGGCGGCGAGCTGCATGTCGAGGTCGAGCGTCGTGTAGACGCGATAGCCCAGGTCGTAGATGGCGGTCCCGAACCGCGCATACAACTGCTGGCGTACCCACTCGACGAAGTAGGGCGCCACATCCCCGTAATCCTCACGGGAGCTCACGCGCAGCGGGTAGGCCTTCCACCGCTCCGCTTCATCCGCGGTGAAGTAGCCCTGCGAGCGCATCAGGTTGAGCACGACGTTCCGGCGCCGGACCGCCTGCGCAGGGTAGCGCCGGGGGTCGTAGGCGTTGGGGCCGGGGAGAATCCCCGCCAGGAGCGCCGCCTCGGCCGGGTTCAACTCACGAGCCGACTTGCCGAAATACCGCTGCGCGCCGGCCTCGACGCCGTACGCGCTGCCGCCGAGGAACACCTGGTTCAGATAGAACTCGAACAGCCGATCCTTGGAGTAGGTCCGTTCCAGCTCCAGGGCGACCCGCATTTCCCGGATCTTGCGGCGCAGTGACTTGGCCTTCGGGAGCGCCTCGCTCCACACGTTGCGGGCCAGCTGCATCGTGATGGTGGAAAAGCCCTCGTCGTATTCCATCGCGACGATGTTTGCCCGGACTGCCCCCGCGATACGCCGAAGGTCGATGCCGCCATGATCGTAGAACCGTTTGTCCTCTGCGGCCAAGAAGGCCGCCCGCACCGCCGGCGAGATCTCATCGGCGCTGAGCACCGTCCGATGCTCGACCCCCAGTTCCTGGATGAGGCGGCCATCGGCCGCAAACACCTTGAGCGCCTGATCGGGGCGATAGGAATCCAGCACGGCGATAGACGGGCACGCGCCGCCGGCACAGGCACGGTTCCACGATCCGATCGCCATGCCGAAACCGGCGGCGCCCAGAAAGAGGAGCGCGACCGCGGCCGCGCGCGCGGCGGGGCTGCCCCACAGGCGACTGAGGCCTGCCCCCGCGGCGTGGAGGCGGTCGCGGACACCGATCGACGTAGCCGTCGGAGCAGGCTCGCGCTCCCGCCCGGGCCGGGTGAACAGCGGCCTCCGCTCGGGAGGCTCGCCCAGAGGATGTTCAGTCATCAGACCCGAAACGTAGTCGCCCCCGGTTTCGCTTGCCAGCCGTATGGGGCCCACATAACCTTCGCGGGGTGAAAACGCTCCTCGATGAACTGACGTGGCGGGGATTGGTGGAGGACCTCACCCCCGGACTGGCCGAGCGGCTCACCGAGGGGCCGATCACGGGGTACGTGGGGTTCGACCCGACAGCTCCGAGTCTCCAGATCGGCAACCTGGTGCCCCTCATGCTGCTCGCCCACCTCCAACGGGCCGGCGGAAAGCCGCTCGTCGTGTTGGGCGGCGGGACCGGCCTGATCGGCGACCCCAGCGGCAAACGGGCCGAACGACCGCTGCTCGACGCCTCCACGATCGCGGAGCATGTCGCGCGACAGCGCGAGCAATTCGCGCGCTTCCTCGAGTTCGGCCCCGGTCCCTCGGACGCGGAACTCGTCGACAATGCCCAATGGCTCACTCCCCTGCGCCTCGTCGACTTCCTGCGTGGCGTCGGTAAGCACTTCCCCCTCTCCTACATGCTGCAAAAGGAGTCGGTCAAGAGCCGGCTCGAGGAGGGCATCTCGTACACCGAGTTCAGCTACATGCTGCTCCAGGCCTACGACTTCCTCGAGCTGTACCGCTCGCACCGCTGCGAGCTCCAACTGGGTGGATCGGATCAGTGGGGGAACATCACGGCAGGTCGGGAGTTGGTGCGGCGCGTCGAAGGTGTGGAGGTGCACGGGCTGTGTGCCCCGCTGCTCACGACCGCCACCGGAGGGAAGTTCGGCAAGAGCGAAGAGGGTGGTGTGTGGCTCGATGCGGAGATGACGTCGCCGTACAAGTTCCACCAGTTCTGGATGAACGTGGACGACCGCGATGTGGCGTCGCAGCTGGGGATTTTCGTCTTCAGGTCTCAAGACGAGATCGCCAGTCTCATGTCCGAGCACGCCGGCGACGCGAGCCGGCGAATCCCCCATCGGGCACTGGCCAACGAGATGACGGCTCGGGTGCACGGATCCGACACAGCCGATCGGGTGGCCCGCGCGTCGAAGATCCTGTTCGGAGAGCTCGAGCCCCGCGAGGCCGACGCCGCCACCTGGCGGCTCCTCGCCGCCGAACTGCCCACGGCGGTGGTCGATCTGTCGACTCCCCGATCGGCCGTCGATCTCGCCCTGCTGGCTGGCATCTGCAAGTCGAAAGGGGAGGCCAAGCGGCTGATCGCCCAGCGGGGGCTCTACCTAAACGCCGAAGCGGTGACGGAGGACGTGTCCGTCGGCACGGATCGGCTTATGGATGGGGGGTTTCTCTGGCTGCGGCGCGGCAAGAAGACCGACGCCATCCTCGTCACATCCGAGTCCTGAGTCTCGCAGCCATCGCCTCCAGCTCGGCGCGCGCCGCCTCCTGCGGGTAGGACTCGGGGAATCGCAGGCCAAACGAGTCCTTATTGAAGCGCGGCAGGACATGGAGGTGAAGGTGGAAAACCTCCTGTCCAGCCGCCTTCCCGTTCGCCGTCCACACGTTGAAGCCGTGCGCGCCCACCTCGGCCACGATGTGCGGAGCCAATCGAGCACAGACCACAAACAAGTGCGCCGCGGTCGCGGGAGGACAGTCCGTGAGGTCGGACACGTGGGCGCGGGGCACCACCAAGGTGTGCCCGCGGTGCACTGGGTAGAGGTCGAGAAACGCCATGGCGGCATCGTCCTCGAACACGACGCACGCGGGCGCGGTGCCACCTACGATGTCGCAGAACAGGCAGGATCCGCTCATCCGTTGCCCAGGATCTCTACCACCCGCTCGATCTCCTCGATCGTGTTGTAGCAGTGCGGTGAGAGGCGGATCGATCCCTCGCGCAGCACGCACACGATCCCCGCGTGCTTGAGCGCGCGGTACGTCTCGACCACGTGAGGCGTCCGAACGCAGATGATCGAGCAGGAGTGGACGGGATCGGTCGGTGACGTGAGCTCGAAAGCGCCCTCGCGCGTCGCGTCGAGCAGGGGCCGGCGGACCTCGCACAGGTAGTCCCGAATCCGATCGATGCCCAGTTCGAGGAGCAGGCGGACGCTTTCGGTCATCCCCACCATGGCCTGGAACGGCAACGTGCCCACCTCAAACCGACGTGCGTCGGTCCGGTGGCGTGGGCTGTAGTCGGTGAGGCGCGTGAAGTCGTCCGTGCCCTCGAACGCCATCCACCCGGCAAACGGCGGCTCCAGATGAGGGATCAAGTCCTTCCGCACGTAGAGAAAGCCGGATCCCCAAGGTGAGAGCAGCCACTTCTGCGCACCACTGGCGAGCACGTCGATCCCAAGCTCGTGCACGTCCACTGGGTGTTGTCCCAGCCCCTGGATGGCATCGACCACGAGGTAGGTCCCGTTGGCCCGGCATGCGTCCCGCAGCGTGGGGAGATCGGCTCGGTAGCCGTTGGAGAACTGCACGAAGGAGATGGCGAGTACCCTGACCCGCGCATCCGTCAGCCGCTCGAGTATATGCGCCTCGTCGGGCCATCCCTGCTCCGTGGTCGGAACCAGCTCCACCTCTACGCCCCGGCGTCGAAGCGCAAGCCACGGATAGACGTTGGCTGGGAACTCGCGATCGGAGACCAGCACGATCTCACCACGCCCGACGGGGAGCGACCCGGCTGCAACGTTCAGCCCATAGCTCGTGTTCGTTGCCAATGCCACCTCCTCGACGTCGGCATGGAGCAGCCGTGCCACGGTAGCTCTGGCCTCGGCGAGGATCTCCTGCAGCGTGCGGTCCGGCAGCAGGTGCGGTGCCGTCCGCTTCGCCGCGAAGTCATCGATGACCCGCCGAGCGCGTTCCGGGAGCGGCCCGCTACTGGCGTTGTTGAGATACGTCGTCTCAGCCGTCCACGGGAACTCGGCGCTGCGGAGACGCCTCACGGCGTGCCGCACGTCCTCGAGAGCGGGGACCGGGATCATGGAGTCGGTCACCGGCTCACGCCTCCACGATCGATCGAGGCGTCGCTGGACCTGCCACCGTCTGCAGGCGCCGGTAGGGACCACCGGCCGAGAGCAGATCGTCGTGGCGACCGCATTGCACGATCCGCCCACCCTCCAGCACGGCGATCCGATCGGCGCGCATCAACGTGGAGGACCGGTGCGCGATGAGCAATACGGTGCGATCCCGAAGCAACCGGTCGATCGCATCCTGCACGAGCCGCTCCGAATCCGGATCGAGGTGAGAGGTCGCCTCGTCGAGAATGAGTATCGGGGGATCGCGCAGCAGCGCCCGCGCGATGGCGATCCGCTGTCGCTCGCCGCCAGACAACCGCATCCCCCGTTCGCCCAGGACCGTATCGTATCCGTGTGGTAGCCGCTCCACGAACACATGGGCGTTGGCCGCTCGTGCCGCGACTTCCACGTCCGCATCGGTCGCGCCCGCCTGATCGCCATACGCGATGTTGTTGCGCACGGTATCGTTGAAGATCACCGTATGCTGACTCACGATGCCGAGGCTCCGACGCAGCGAGCGGCGTGAGTATCGCGTGAGCGGGACCCCATCCACGAGCACCCCGCCACGCGTGGGCTCGATGAATCGTGGGAGAAGGTCGGCAAGCGTAGACTTCCCGGCCCCGGACGCGCCCACCAGGGCGAGGATCTCCCCACGGCGCAGCTCGAGATCCACCCCGCGAAGCACCCAGTCGTCCCCCTCGTACACTACCCAGACGTCCCGCAGCGCAATCGTCTCCTGAAGTCCCGGGAATGGCACTGTCGCCTCGGTATCGACGTCGTCGCTCGGCTCGTCGAGGACCTCGAAGATGCGTTGCGCCGCCCCAAGCGCCTGCTCGGCGTAGGCGGGAAACTGCGACAGCCGTTTGACCGGCGGGAGCAGGCGGAGCGACAGCGTCAAGAACGCGACAAAGATCTCCGGGCGCAGAGCCGTGCCTCCTCCGGCCATCGCGCCGATCATCAGGAGCAACACCACGACGGTCGCCCCGAGCGTCTCGCTCACGGGACCGGCAAGCACCGCCGCCCGCTGGACCTGCAGAACCCCGCGGCGATAGCGTTGCACTACCTCGGCAAAGCGTCGCCGCTCGTACTCCTCGGCCCCGTACGCCTTGACGACCCGCGCTCCCTCGAGCGTTTCACTCATGATCGCCGTCAGCTCACCCCTGTCCTCCAACGCGGCCGCGACCCGCGACCGGATCCGCCTGAGGATCGGTCGAAGCACGAGCGCCACCGTCGGTGCGACCACGAGCGTGACGAGCGCGAGACGCCAGGACAGCGCAAACAGAATCGCGAGGTAGACGCCGATCAGTATCACGTTCTGCAGCACGGCCACCAGCGCCTCACTGACCACCCACTTGGCCTGATCGGCGTCGGCAACCATCCGACTCAGCAACTGACCACCCTTGGTACGCTGGAAGAAACCGAGCCCGAGCCGCTGGAGGTGCCGATACAGGTCGGTGCGGACGTCGCGCGCAACCGATTCCTGCAGGTAGTGGCTCAGGAATCCCGCCACGTACGCCGCGACGTTCTTGAGCACGACCGTGGCGAGAATGACCAGCACCACCGCCCGGAGCGCGCCCCGGGAATCGCTGGGGATGAGACCGCCCACGGTCCAATCAAGCACCCGCTCCACCACGGTGGGCGACTCGGCCACAGCGGCGGTAGCGCCAAAGAGGAGCCGAAACAAAGGGATGAGCAGCGTGAGAATGAAGCCGTCGAGCACCGATGCCACGACGGCGGCGGCGAACGCCGCGAGAAAGGCAAGCCGGAAGGGCCGGGCATACCCAACGAGCCGCCCGAAGCGGCTCGCCGTCACGAGGCCTTCCTTGGCGTGAGCAATGCTACCGGCAGAATGACCTCCTCCGGCGTCACCCCGCCGTGCAGAAACGACCCGCGGTATCGCGCCTGATACTCCCGGAGCTTCGTCGGGTACACGAAGAAGTGATCGCCGGTCGCGAGCAGCATCCGCACGCCCAAACGGCCCTTCGGGAGGCCCCAGGCGGCGAGATCGTCGACCAGGATCGCCGTCGACGCCTTCTCGGCCCTCAGGTCCTCCCCGAACTTATACCGGAGATTGGCGGTCGCGTCCCGCTTGGCGAATACCGTGGCCGGGGTATGGCAGTGGATCGACCCGTGATCGGTGGTGAGCAGGACAGGCACACTGCGGCGCTCCGCCTCCCGAAGCGCGCGGAACAACGCCGAATCCTCGAACCACGTGCGGGTCACGCTGCGCAACGCAGCCGAGTCCCTGGCCACTTCATAGAGAATCGCATTCTCGGCGCGGCCGTGGGTGAGTTGGTCGACGAAATTGAACACGAGCGCGGTGACACCGTCCTGGGACAGGTAGCCCGGGATTCGCCTCAGCACCTGCTCGCCCTCCTGGGCGGTGGCCACCTTCTCGTACCGGACGGGGACCGCCCGACCGGCCAAATCTCGGAGTTGCTCTGCCAGCAGGGCATCCTCGTGGGCGTTCAGGCTCTCGTCGTCCCGTTCCCCCCACCAGTCCGGGTGACGGGCCTTGATCTCCATCGGAAACAGGCCGCTGAAGATGGCATTGCGCGAGAACGGCGTGGCCGTCGGGAAAATGCTGTAGTAGTACGATTCCTCGAGATCGAACAAGGGCGTCACGTGCGACTTGAGCAGTTCCCACTGGTCCAGCCGGAGGCAGTCCACGACCACGAACATCACCCGTCCATGGGCCTCCAGCAGCGGCATGAGAAACTCCCCGCACACGTCCACCGACAGCGGGGGGCGATCCTGGTCGGGATGCGCCAGCCACCCCGGATACTGCTCGCGGATGAATGCCGCAAAGTCATCGTGCAGACTGACTTGGAAGCCCCGCAGTGCCTCCTGTAGACCACTCTCTTCACTCTGCCCCAGCCGCGCCTCCCACTGGAACACCTCGACGACGAGCTCCATCCATTCCCGCCACCCCGGTCGGCTTCCGCGTCGCTGTTCGAGCTCTCGAAACCGCGTCACGAAGTCGCGAGCCAACCGCTGCTGACGAATGCGATCCCCCTCGAGCAGCCGCGTCACCACCGTCAGCACCTGGCGCGGGTTTACCGGCTTTACCAGGTAGTCGTCGAGCTCGATGCCAATGGCCTCGTGCATCGTGGTGGATTCCTCGCTCTTCGTGACCATAACGACCGGGACCGCGGGGTCGATCGCGCGAACCTCGGTCACCAGATCCAGCCCCCGTCTCCCGGGCAGTTGCTCGTCCAACAGGATGAGGCCGTAGGCTCGCCGCTGCAGCAGCGCGATCGCGTCGTCGCCGTGCGCAGCCTGCTCCACCTCGTACCCATGCTCCTTCAGGAACAGGACGTGCGCACCGAGGGATTCAAACTCGTCGTCGACCCAGAGAATCGTCTTTGGACGGGGCATGTGAGGTCACTGCTTCCTGGCTGACGGTTCCGTCGAGTCGAACCGCGGGATCCGCGCGCCCTCGACGAGAGGCACCGGACCGTACCCCAAGTTAGACCCGCCCGGTGATCGCAACAACGCACGCTGGCCGTCATCCTCGAGCCAGCCTACATTCCGAACGCAACCGAACCTTCCATGAACCGATGATGGCTGCCCGCTCGGAGCGCTATGCCCGACCACCTTCGCGCTACTGAAGATCGGCTGCTCGCCGAGTTGGCGGAGGCGGCCCGAGGGCCGAAGCGCAACGCCCTGTTCGCCCTATGGTTGGTCGTGCGGCACTGCGACGGTGCACTCCCACCCGCCGCGCTCAGTGAGCGGGCGTGCAGCGCTCGCCTTGGCGGTCTCGAGCACCGGCTGAGCAGCCTGTCGCTGCCGGCACCGCTGCGCAGGGCGCTGCCGGCGTGCCTCCGTGAGCTTCGTGCCGGTCAGCCGGCTCGGATCACCGGAGCGCTTCAGCAGCTCGCGGCGCCGGCCCGGGAAGGGGTCGGCCCAGCGGCGGCCGATGCACTTGGTGCCGGCGCACGGGCGGCGCGCAGGTCCACCCGCGAACGGAGCCAGGCCGAAGGGAAGACATGAGCGAGCCACCCCGCCTCCACCGCGATTCCTTGACCACCCTGGTCAACCAGGTGGATGCCCTCGTGCCGGGAACCATTCCGCCCGACACGGTTCCGACCGGATTTGCGTCGCTGGACCAGATTCTGGGCGGTGGAGTGCGGCGCCGCGACCTGATCGGGCTTGGGGGCGACGTCGGATCGGGGAAGTCGTCCCTGGCACTTGCCATGGCCCTGCGATCGGCAGCAGCCGGATATCGGGTGAGCTTCTTCTCCGGCGAGATGGACGAGGACCGGCTGATGGAGCGGGCGGTGGCCCTCGAGGCGCGGGTCACTGTTGACGAGATGCGCAGCGCCAGACTTTCGGAGCCCAAGCGCGCCGCCGTGGGGGCCGCCGCCCTCAAGTACCGGGATCTGAGCCTCCGCATTCACCCCATCGTTGGGCAGACGTTCGAGGAGGCGCTCGCCCCGGCCTGGGACGAAGAACCGGCCTTGCTCGTGATCGACTACCTGCAGCTGTTGCCGCCTCACACCTTCCGCGCGACGCAGGACGAGGATCTCGCCGTGACGGTTCGAGCCCTCAAGACCCTGGCGCTCGAGCGGCACATCGCCTGTCTCGTGGTCGCGCAGCTCCCACAGCACGTCCACAGTCGGCCCGACCCCCGACCAACGCTCGATGACTTCGGGGCGTTGGGATCGGTGAAGCAACACGCCGACATCGTGTTGGCCCTCTATCGGGAAGAGATGTACAGGCCGGGCGGTGGTGTGGAGGGAGCAACCGAGCTCCGGATCGCAAAGAACCGGAACGGTCCCTCGGGTTTCATCGATCTGTACTTCTACCAGCAGTGGCTGCGATTCGAAGATATGCTCGATCCGGAGCCCTGAACCCCTAAGCCGCCGCAGGCGCTACACCCGTTCCACCACCGCCGCGATCGGGCTCGGGCGTTCCGTTTCCCGCCGCACCCACACGACCGACCCGAGAATGATGGCCATGGCCCCAAAGGTCCGCAGCGAGACGTGCTCATCGAGCACGACCCAGCCAAGAAGGACGGCAACGACCGTATTGACGTACACGGATGTCCCGACGAACGTCGGCGACGCATGGCGCAACAGGTACACGTAGCTCGTGAAGGCGACGATCGAACCGAACACGATCAGATAGAGCACCGCGCCGACGCCGGCTGCCGACAGGGTGAGGGACGCCGCCTCGCCCCGCAAGAGACCGATCAGGGCCAGCACCGTGCCGCCGGCCAGCATCTGCAGTGCTGCATGCACGTAGGGAGGCGTGTCGACCGGGTGCCGCTTGGAGTAGATAGACCCCAGGGCCCATGACGCCGACGCGACGACCAGCGCGACCGCGCCCCAGAGTGCCGCCACGCCCAAAGTCCCGAGCGAGTCACCGACGAGGAGTACCGTACCGCCGAAGCCAGCCAGGAGGCCGGTCACCTGCTTGGCCGTCGGTCGCGTATCACTCCCCGGGATGACCGCATCGAACAACGCCATCCACAGGGCGCCAGTCACGATGAGAATGGCGGCGAAGCCCGACTCCACCGTTTGCTCCGCCCAGATCACCAGCCCGTTGCCAATCGCGAGCAGCAGGATGCCGACGACCGCCGCCGTGCGCCAGTCACGTGCGCGGGTCGGGAGGCGGCGTCTGAGGAGCCGCGCGATCGCGAGAAGGATCGCCCCGGCAACGACGAACCGAATACCCCCGAACAGCGCCGGCGGGAGATGTTGCACGCCGATCCGGATGGCCAGATAGGTCGATCCCCAAATCAGGCTGATGGTGACGTAGGCAGCGAGAATTCGGCCGGAGAGCGCCTGCATCCCTTGGGCGGGGGGTGCTACGGTTGTACGCGGGCCGTGTCCCGCACGGCACCGATGAGGCTGAACTCCGAGCCCTGACCGGCTTGTGCGGCCCGGATGATCACCCATAGCGGTGGTCCCTGCCGGGCAACGTGGAGCGAGATCGATCCGTCCGCCATAGTAACGTCGCCAACGACGTCCCAACCACGGTCGTCGAACGCGTTCCGATACCATGCGGCCACCGAGTCGGCCCTGATGGGGCTGGCATACAGGAACTCCACGGACTCCGCACTGCCCGACGTGGAGACCAGGCGGGCCGGGAGGAAGAGAGGCGCGCCCTGCATGACATCCCCGACCGGGCGGTCGGGTTCGCGTTCGGGCTCGCCACAGGCTCCCATGCCCAGCGCTACCGCCAGCATGAGGAACGGGGCGCTACGGTTGCTCGTCACGCGGGAAGCGTAGCGACACCCGGGCCGACCGGCAAGGCGCGGCGCCTCTCAGCCGCCGGACGCATATATTTCGGCATCATCGCCCCCATTCACGACCTTCGGCTCATGCGGGCGCTCCCTGGGCGGTGAGAGGTGAGACGGGAATCCCGACCCGAGCCCCGGCTCGGCGAGCATCGTTGGAGGAGTGGCATGGCCGGCCATAGCAAGTGGAAGCAAATCAAGCACAAGAAAGCCGCGGCCGATGCCAAGCGCGGCGCGAAATTCACCAAGGTCATCAAGGAAATCACCGTTGCTGCACGCCAGGGCGGCGGGGACCCTGCCGGCAACGCACGGCTCCGTACGGCGATCGCGAACGCCAAGGCCGAGAACATGCCGGCCGACAACATCGAACGAGCCATCAAGAAAGGGACGGGCGAACTCGAGGGCGTAACCTACGAGGAGGCCAGCTACGAGGGGTACGGCCCCGGCGGGGTGGCGATCTTCGTCCAGGTCACGAGTGACAACCTCAACCGCACCGTGGCAGCCATCCGACACATGTTCTCGCGGAACGGCGGGAGCCTCGGGGAGCCCAACTCGGTCGCCTGGCTGTTCGACAAACGCGGCTTGATCTACGTGGATGCGGCCCGCTACCCGGAAGACGTCACGATGGAAGCTGCGCTGGAGGCCGGAGCCGACGATCTGGCCACGGAGGACGACCAGCACATCATCACTACGCAGCCGACCACGCTCCACGCCGTGCGGGACGCCCTCGCCGATCGGGGTATCGAGCCGAACGAGGCCGAGATCGGCATGATGCCGACCTCCACGGTGCGCATCGATGGCAAGGAGGCGGAGCAGATGCTGCGGCTGCTGGACGCGCTGGAAGAGCATGAGGACGTGTCCAAAGTGTTCAGCAATTTCGATATCGACGCGGAGACCCTCGCGGCGGTAGACGGGTGACGATTCGGGTCCTCGGCATCGATCCCGGTACGACGGTCACGGGATACGGTGTCGTCGAGCCGGCAGAGGGCCGGCTCGGACAGCTCATCGAATGCGGAGTGATTCGGACCGCGGCCCGCGCACCATTGTGGACACGACTCGACACCCTCTACGAAGGAATCACCAACCTGATCACTACTCACCAACCCGACGTCCTTTCGCTGGAGAGCGTGTTCTACGCGAAGAACGTAAGAACGACCCTCACACTGGGACACGCCCGGGGCGTCATCCTCCTGGCTGCGGCCCGCGGCGGTCTCGACGTGGCGGAATTTTCCCCAGCGACGGTCAAGAAGACCATCGTGGGATCCGGAGCGGCCGCGAAGGCCCAGGTGGGATTCATGGTGCAGCGGCTGTTGCAGCTCGCAACGCCGCCGACCCCGGACGACGCTGCGGACGGCGTGGCGTTGGCTCTCACGTATCTCCTCACCAAGGGTGTCAACCCATGATCGCCGGCGTGCGCGGCGTGCTGCATTCCAAGACGGGAGACCGCGTGCATGTCGTCACGGAGGGCGGCGTGACCTACGAGGTCGCCGTTCCGCTCGGCGTGCTCGAGGCCATGCCCGCCGTGGGAAGTCGGGTGGAACTCAAGACCGTTCTCGTCGTGCGCGACGACGGCTGGCTCCTGTTCGGCTTCGACGAGGATCACGAGCGTACCCTGTTCCAGCGCCTACTCGGCGCGACTGGCGTCGGACCCAGGCTCGCGCTCGCGCTGGTCTCGACACTGGGTGGCACCCGCGTGGTGCGGTCGATCAAAGATGGTGACCTCGCCGCGCTGTGCACCGTACCCGGCGTGGGGAAGAAGACCGCCGAACGGATCGTGCTCGAGCTGAAAGACCGGCTCCGGGACATCGCGGTGCCGGGTGCTAAGGAATCGGCCGGCGCCCCAGCCGAGCACGCCGTGCAAGCGCTCGTCAATCTCGGGTACGCCGCCGCCGAGGCCGAGCGAGCCGTGCGCGCCGCCGTGTCCGATGGGGGCCAGGGCCCGACGGTTGACCTAATTCGTAGCGCGCTACAACTGTTACGAAACCCAAGTGATCGAGACGATGCAGACTGCTGAGTGGAATTGCACCAAGTGCGGCGTGACCAATCGGAAACTGGTGAAACAGGACCAGGCGCAGGCCAATGACCGCTGCGTGACGTGCCACGCGCGGCATCGGCTCACACGGGACGCCCGACCGGTACGATGGAACGCCGTGGCCAAGACGTGAACCGGCCGCAGATCACCACCCCCGAGATCCTGCCGGAAGAGGCGTCGGCGGAACAGTCGCTGCGGCCGTCGGACCTGAGCGAGTTCGTCGGCCAGGCAACCGTCAAGGAGAACCTCCAGATCGCCATCGACGCCGCGCGGCAGCGGGGCGAACCCCTTGATCACACCCTGTTCTTCGGCCCGCCGGGGCTCGGCAAGACCACCCTGGCCATTCTTCTCGCCCGCGAGATGGGGGTAAACATCCGCACCACCAGTGGACCCGTTCTGGAGAAGACCGGTGACCTTGTGGGAATGCTCACGACGCTGCGCCGGGGCGACATCCTGTTCATCGACGAGATCCACCGCCTGCGTCCGGCACTGGAGGAGTTCCTCTATCCGGCTATGGAGGATTGCCGGGTCGATATTCGGATCGCCGATGGCCCGAACGCGCAGACCATCCCCATGAGCATCGAGCCTTTCACCCTCGTCGGCGCGTCCACCCGGTACGGGATGCTCACGCCGCCGATGCGGGCCCGATTCGGCATGGTCGAGCGACTCGGGTACTACCCGACGGAGGACCTGGAGCAGATCGTCTCGCGATCGGCGGCCATCCTGGAGGTCGCGGTGGACGCCGAAGGGGCGACCGAGATCGCGCGGCGGAGCCGCGGAACCCCTCGCGTGGCCAACCGCCTGCTGCGACGGGTACGCGATTACGCCCAGGTGCGGGCCGACGGGACGATCACCCGCGATGTGGCCGTAGCGGCGCTCAGTCGGCTGAACGTCGACGAGTACGGACTCGACGACATGGACGCCCGCATCCTGCAGATCATCATCGAAAAGTTCGATGGGGGTCCCGTGGGACTGAACACCATCGCGGTGGCTGTTGGAGAGGACCCAGGGACGGTCGAAGAGGTCTACGAGCCGTTCCTCATCCAACAGGGATTCCTCCAGCGGACGCCGCGGGGTCGCACGGCGAGCCCCGGCGCGTACCGGCACTTCGGCTACACCCCGCCCGCAGACGCCGGGGGCCAGCCGTCGATGTTCGACGCCCCCGGTGGCTAGGCAGTACCGCGCCACGGACTTCGACTACACCTACCCCCCCGAGGCCGTCGCACAGGACCCACTCCCCGATCGCAGTGCCAGCCGGTTGCTGATCTTGGACCGAGCAACGGGGAACACGACCCACCGTCGATTCCGCGACTTCCCGACGCTCCTCGACCCCGGCGACGTGCTCGTGCTGAATACCTCCCGCGTCATCCCGGCACGCCTGCACGGCCGCCGAGACAACGGCCGCCCGGCAGAAGTACTCCTGGTACACTCGGAGCCCGATGGTACCTGGCTCGCCATGGTGCACCCGGGTGGCAAGCTCAAGGCAGGCCGGCGGGTGTACTTCGGTGACGAGGCCACCGCCGAGATCGTCGACGTGGTGGGGGGCGGACTGCGCCGCCTGCGGATCGCCGGGCCGCTCTCGATCGAACACGTCATGGAGCGGTTCGGGAGCGTACCCTTGCCCCCATACATCACTCGGCCGCCACGGCCCGAGGACCGCCTTCGCTATCAGACCGTCTATGCCAACACGGACGGCAGCGTGGCGGCCCCCACGGCAGGACTGCACTTCACCAAAGAACTCCTCGAGACGGTGGCAGCCCGGGGAGCCACGACGGTCGACGTGCTCCTTCACGTGGGTCCAGGCACGTTCAAGCCCGTCGAGGTGGACAATCCTGCCAACCATACGATGCATGCGGAGTGGTACGCCGTTCCGGACGCGACCGCCCACGCCATCGCTGAGGCAAAGACTCGCGGAAGGCGGGTGTGGGCCGTCGGCACTACTGTGGCCCGTTCCCTCGAAGCCGCAGCGACGGACGGCGGCATCCGCGCTCTATCGGGGTGGACGGACTTGTTCATCTTTCCACCCTATCGTTTCACGGTGGTCGACCGGTTGCTGACCAACTTCCACCTGCCCCGATCCACGCTGATCATGCTGGTTGCGGCCCTCGGCGGGTACGAGCACACGATGGCGGCCTACCGGACCGCCGTCGCTGAGCGGTACCGGCTGTTCAGCTACGGCGATGCCATGGCGGTCGTGTGACGGGCTTCGGGTTTGCCCTCCATGCCACCGACGGCCGTGCCCGGGCGGGGACGCTCACCCTGCCCCGCGGAACGGTCGAGACCCCCACCTTCATGCCGGTGGGCACACAGGGCACGGTTCGCGCGCTCTCGCCGCTCGATCTCCACGCCGTGGGAGCGCAGATGGTGCTCGCCAACACCTACCACCTGCACGTGCGACCCGGCGAGGAGGTCGTTGCCGCACTCGGGGGGCTGCACCGCTTCATGGCGTGGGACCGGCCAATCCTCACCGACTCCGGCGGATTCCAGATCTTCTCACTCGAGGGGTTTCGTCGCGTGGATGACGACGGGGTCGATTTCGCATCCCACGTCGACGGGTCACGTCGCCGACTCACGCCGGAGCGTGCCACCGAAATCCAGTGGATCCTCGGCGCCGACGTCGCCATGGCATTCGATCACGTCGTGCCGGGCGGGGTGGACCGGCGCGCGGCCGAAGATGCCGCCGAGCGAACCACGCGGTGGCTGGAGCGGTGCGTGGATCGGCATCGTGCCCTGGCTGCGGACGACCCCAACCGGCAGACGCTTTGGCCGATTCTCCAGGGGGCTGCGCACCTCGAGGTCCGCCGATCCATGGCGCGGACCGTGTTGGGACTCGCCGATTGGACGGGAATCGCCGTTGGTGGCCTCGCTGTGGGCGAGCCGAAGGGCCAGATGCTCGCAATCCTCGAGTCCCTCGAGTCCGAGCTCCCCCGGGAGCGGCCGCGTTATCTTATGGGAGTCGGGTTTCCGGAGGATCTGCTAGCGTCGGTGGCCCGAGGCGTCGACCTGTTCGATTGTGTCGCCCCGACCCGCAACGGCCGCAACGGGTCGGCGTATACGCCGGATGGACCTGTGAACATCCGCAATGCGGCCCATCGAGCCGACCCCGGTCCGCTCGACGAGTCCTGTGATTGCGAGACGTGTCGGACCTACAGTCGAGGGTATCTGCGCCACTTGTTCGCTGCCGAGGAACTGCTCGGCTTGCGGCTGCTGTCGCTCCACAACGTGAGGTTCCTCGTCCGCCTGGCAACCGAGGCGCGCGCGCACATCCTCGCTGGTACCTTCGATATCTGGCATCGTGAATGGCTGAACCGTTACAACGCGCGGAGAACACGTGATACCTGAGACGCTCTTCCTGTTCGCCCCTTCCGGTGAGGGCGGAAGCAGTGGAATGACGATCTTCTTCGTCCAGATGCTGGCGATCGTCGCCATTTTCTACTTTCTCATCATCCGACCCAAGACGCAGCAGGAAAAGAAGCACCGGGAGCGTCTCGCCGACATCAAAAAGGGTGATCGCATCGTGACCGTCGGAGGGATCGTGGGTGAGGTGGTGCACATGAAGGACGACGAGCTCACGGTGAAGAGCGGCGAATCTCGACTCGTCGTTCAGCGTGACCGGGTTGCCAACATCCTGTCCGACAAGTCCGAGAGGTCATGAGCCTGCTGCCGATCCACCTCCTCGGCTCACCGGTCCTGCGTGAGCGGGCCACCGAGATTGGGGACGTGGACGACGAGGTCCGGGACCTCGTCCGGGATCTCTTCGACACGATGCATGCCGATAGCGGGATCGGTCTGGCGGCCAATCAGGTGGGTACCGCGCGGCGAGTCGCCGTGGTGCACACGGACGAGGAGAGCCCGGTGGTGTTGATCGACCCGGTGATCCTCGAACGGGACGGAAAGACGCGGGGAGAAGAGGGGTGTCTGTCGATCCCCGATATCTTTGCCGACGTCGACCGTTCGCAGCGCGTCGTGGTCGAGACCACGACGCTCGACGGCGAGCGCATGCAATTCGAGGCCACAGATCTCCTCGCCAGAGCGATCCAGCACGAGATCGACCACCTGGACGGTATCCTGTTCCTCGACCACCTGAGTCCGTTGAAGCGCCGTATGCTGCAGCAGAAGTGGCGCCGACTCCGCAAGGGCCAGGAGGGATACCTGAAGCACATCTCCACCCCGAGCGAGATCCACTCGAGGTTCTGACCGTGCGGATCGTGTTCTTCGGCACCCCCGAGTTTGCGGTCCCCTCACTGCGGGCGCTGGTCGGCGAGGGGTTCGACCTCGCCGCGGTTATCACGCAGCCGGACCGTCCACAGGGACGTTCCCGCTCGCGCACGGTGCCCTCGCCGGTCCACGTGGCAGCGAAGGAGGCGGACATCCCGGTGTTCCAACCCGAGACGCCGAACACCGCCGACACAGTCGCATTGCTCGAGCGCCACGCCCCCGATATCGGGGTTGTGGTGGCGTATGGACATATCCTCAAACAGGCGCTGCTCGACGTGCCTGCGAAGGGGATGCTCAACGTCCACGCGTCGCTGCTCCCAGCCCTTCGCGGGGCAGCGCCGATCGAGCACGCCATCCTCGGGGGGCTCGACACGACGGGGATCACCGTGATGCGGATGGTCGCCCGCATGGATGAAGGGCCCATCGCGCTCCAGGTTCCCACCCCGATCGCGCCGGACGAGACCGGAGGCGAACTCACCGTTCGGCTGGCGGAACTGGGCGCGCTGGCGTTGGTGGAAGCCCTGGCCCTCATCGAGACCGACGCCGCCGTCTGGCATGAACAGGATCACGAGCACGCGACGTTCGCGCCCAAGATCTCCCGAGAGCTTGCGTCCATACGGTGGGAGGAGCCGGCCAGTCGCATCGCTCGACAGGCCCGCGCGTTCGATCCGCGGCCTGGCGCGTGGACCACGCTTCGGGACCGCGAAGTGAAGCTCTTCGGCCCCATCTTGGGCATCGAGCCGGCCGAAGGTGCCCCGGGTGAGATCGTCGAGACCGATCCGGCCCTCATCGTGGCGACGGGCGATGGCGCCGTGCAGTTCCTGGACGTCCAGCCTGCCGGACGTCCGCGCATGGCGGCTGCCGACTGGATTCGCGGCCGAGGTGCCGCCACGGGAGACACGTTCGCCTGACTCGAGACCCCCCTCGCCTGCACGCGGTCACCAACGATCAGATTCTGGCGCTCCCCGACCTCGCCGACCTCGCAGCCCGGATCGTGGCCGCCGGCCCGGTGGCACTCCAGCTCCGATCTCGATCCCTGCCCGCCGCGCCGTTGGCCCAGCTGGCGCGCGAGCTGCGCTGGCCCTCGGACTTCCTCTTCGTCAACGACCGGGTCGATCTCGTTCCGCACCTCGGTGCGGCGGGCGTGCACCTCCCGAGCCGCGGACTCTCCGTTGCCGATGCCCGCGGTCTGCTCGGAGCCAACGCGATGATTGGCCGATCCACACATTCGCCAACAGAGGCGCGGGCCGCGTGGGACGACGGGGCCGACTACGTCTTCCTGGGACCGATCTGGGACACCCCGTCCCATCCAGGGCGACCGGCGTTGGGACCCACGGCCATCGAGCACGCGGCTCCGGCACGGGTAGTTGCCATTGGCGGCGTCACCGCAGCGCGTGTCGAGAGATGTCGGGACGCCGGTGCGTGGGGAGTCGCCGCCATCTCGGCGCTGTGGACCGCCTCCGATCCCAATGCGGTCGCGGCGCGGATGCTGCTATGTTTAACGGGAAGCACCGACAGGCCGGATTGACGCGAGGACCGGCACCACGTCCACCGGATCGAGCCACGCGCACCTTCTCCTCATGACGGATTCCATCACTGTGACGGTCAACGGCAAGGCGCGGCGGGTCACCGCGAACGCCTCGCTGCGAGATCTGCTGCAGCAGGTCGATCTGGATCCGCGGGCGGTGGTGGTCGAGCTGAACCGTGCGATCGTGCGCCGGCCGGAGCTCGAGGTCACTCGGCTCGGCGAGGGAGACCAGGTCGAGATAGTGCATTTCGTCGGAGGCGGTTGACCTGGCGACCGTTCCGTCGCAGAAGGACGAGTCGATGGACAATCGAGCTGAGGGAATCGGGGACGAGCCCCTCCGGATCGGCGAGCGGACATTCCGATCCCGCCTCATGGTGGGAACCGGGAAATACCGCGACAACGCCACCATGGTTCGCGCCATCGAGGCATCCGGGGCCGAGGTGGTGACCGTGGCGGTGCGGCGAGTCGATCTCGATCGAACCAAGGAAGAGGGCGTGCTGCATCACCTCGACCCGGGCCGCTACTTTCTGCTCGCCAACACGGCGGGCTGCTACACCGCAGATGACGCCATCCGGTATGCGCGACTCGCGCGCGAGGCTGGCTTCAACGAATTCATCAAGCTCGAGGTCATTGGCGACGAAGAGACGCTCCTTCCTGACGTCGCGGGACTGCTCCAGGCAGCCAAGGTCCTGGCGGGCGAGGGATTCAAGGTGATGGCCTACACCAACGAAGACCTGGTCACCGCATTGCGGCTCGAGGACGCGGGCTGCGCCGCCATCATGCCACTCGCTTCGCCCATCGGAAGCGGTCTCGGTCTCATCAACCCCTACACGATCCGAACGATCAAACGGCGCATCGCGGCTCCGGTGATCGTGGACGCGGGCGTCGGCACGGCATCCGACGCCTGCCTCACGATGGAACAGGGTGTCGACGGCATTCTCATGAATACGGCCCTGGCCGCCGCTCGCCATCCGGTGGCAATGGCGACGGCTATGCGCCACGCCGTCGACGCCGGGCGCTTGGCCTTCCTGGCCGGGCGGATGCCGACGCGGGAAATCGCGGTCCCTTCGAGCCCCACGTCCGGCATGCTGGATTGAGCGATGCCGTCAGGGGTGGCGGCTCGGATGGCGGTGCTGGCGGTGCTGCGCCGCGTCCGCGACGGTCGCCGCTTCGACGAGGCGCTGGACGAGGCGGCCACGGGCCTCTCCGCTGCCGACCGGCGCCTCGCGCACGAGGTGGCGGCGGGCGTCCTGCGGCATCGACGGGAGCTGGACCGACGTCTCCGCCAGCTCACGAGCGCGGCTTGGAAGCGCGTGAACCCCGACGTGAAGGATCTGCTTCGAATCGGTGCCTACCAGCTGACGTACCTGGATCGCGTGCCTGGCTACGCCGCGCTCTCCGCCACCGTAGAGGTGGCAAAGGCGGCAGTCGGCAACCGCCCCGCCGGCATGGTGAACGCGGTGTTGCGCCGCCTGAGTGCCGCGGACGGCGAAGAAGCTCCCACCACGGACGGGCTCGATCTCGCCGAGCGCCATTCCCATCCGGGGTGGCTGGTCAACCGATGGCTCACGCGCTATGGAGCAGACCGCACAGAGGCCCTGCTTCGCCACAACAACGCGCGACCGGATATCACCATCCGGCCCACCCGCTGGGTGGCAGACCAGCTCCGAGCTGCGCTCGAGGCCTCGGGGATCGTGTTCGAGGACGCGCCCTTCGGCGCCGGATTCGTGGTTCGTACACCGTCAGTGCGGTCGATACCGGGCTTCGCCGATGGCGGTTTCGTAGTGCAGGACCCGGCGCAGGGCCGGCTCCTGCGCTTCGCGGCAGTGCCGCAGACCGGCCGTGTGTGGGATGCCTGTGCGGCGCCCGGGGGCAAGGCGGCCGTGCTCGCGGCGGCGGGACACCGCGTCGTCGCTTCCGATCGCGCGCGGCCTCGCCTGGCTCTGTTACGCGAGACTCTGCGCCGCACCGCCCCGGAGGTGTTGGTTCTGGCAGCCGACGCGCGCTATCCTCCGTTCGCCGCCGCACGTCTGGACACCGTGCTCATTGACGCGCCATGCAGCGCCACGGGTACCCTGAGGCGCCACCCGGACGCTCGGTGGCGGCTCACCGCGCGCCGCATCCACGAGCTAGCGCGTCGCCAACGGGAAATCCTGGATGCCACCGCCAGCGCAGTCGGTGACGGAGGAAGATTGATCTACCTTACCTGTTCGCTCGAGCCAGAGGAGAACGAGGATCAGGTGGACGGATTCCTTCACCGTCATCCCGGGTTCTATCGAGAAAGCGACGACCTGTCGATATTTCCTCCCGATTCCGGAACCGATGGCGGGTATGGCGCACGCATGAGGCGACGCGGGTGAAATTTCGACGACACACGTCGGGGAGTGGACGGCGGCCTGGCATGCCTCGCTGGGCCCAAGCCGCCGGGACTTGGGTGGCGACTTGGCTCCCGGTCCTGGTTCGCCGCACACCCGGTGGGGGACGAACCTGGCTCCTCGTCGGTGGCACGCTGGGGGCGTTCGCCGTGGGCTATCTCGTGGCCGTGGTCCTCCTGTTTCCCGCGCCGATCTTCGCCACGACCATCACCGTCCCGAGGGTCGTCGGATTGCCTCAGGACCGGGCCTCGGCGAGTTTGGCCGAATCCGGGTTGCGGCTGGGGCAGGTCGGTACGGAAAGCCACCCCACTGCCTCTCAGGGTTCCGTGGTGTGGCAGGATCCACCCTCCGGGACCTCCGTGACGCGCGGCCAAACGGTGACGCTGGTGGTCAGCAGTGGTCCGCAGCGGATTCCCGTGCCCGATCTGAGCGGCTACGACGCCGCGCTGGCCGAGCAACTCCTCGCTGCGACTGGCCTGTCGGTGGGACGGACCGAGGCCACACAGGCACCCGCGCCAAAGGACGTCGTGATCAACACGCGGCCACCGGCCGGCACCAGTCTCCTTCCCGGTGCGTCGGTGACCCTCGTCGTCAGCGTGGGTGCGCCGACGATTCCCGTGCCCAACCTCGCCGGCCTGACCCCGTTCGAGGCCGACTCAGCCCTCGCGCAAGTCGGCCTACGGCTCGGGACGTCGGTGCGACGAACGATGCCGACGGCCCCGCCGGGCACGATCATCGATCAGGACCCGGCCCCCGGGACGCTGGGCGCCCCAGGGACGCCCATCAACGTGACCCTGGCGCGGGGTGACACCCCATGAGCGGCATGCGGATCGCAGCCAGCGTGCTCAGTGCGGACCTGCTCCAGCTCGAAGAGCAGATCCGCCTCGTCGAGGACGCCGGTGCCGACTGGATTCATGTAGACGTGATGGACGGTCACTTCGTGCCGAACCTGACCTTCGGCGCGGGCATGATCGCCGCCGTTCGCCGCACCACGACGCTCCCGGTCGACGTACACCTGATGGTAGAGCGGCCCGAGACCTTCATCGACGCGTTTGCCGATGCGGGCGCGTCGGTGTTTACCTTTCATCCGGAAGCGACGCGCCACGTCCAACGGCAGCTCGAGGCCGTGCGTCAGCGAGGCATGCTCGCCGGACTCGCGTTGAATCCCGGTACGCCGCTCGGCCTGGCCGAGGAGGTCCTCGACGATCTGGACCTGTTGCTGCTCATGACGGTGAATCCGGGATTCCCCGCCCAAGAGTTCATTCCCGCCTCGCTGGGCAAGATCGGGCGGGCACGCCACCTCCTGGAGGAGCGAGGGAGCGCAGCGTACCTCGAGGTGGACGGTGGCATATCGAGAGAGACGATTTTCGCCGCGCGATCGGCTGGGGCCGACACGTTCGTAGCGGGATCGGCCATCTTCGCTGCCGACGATCCGGCACGGGAGGTACGGGAACTGCGCAAACGCTGTTTGACGGTGACGTGACATGACGCAACGCGGTCAATGGATCTTCGTTCTCGCGATCGTCGGGACCTTGGGTGCCGGCTTGGTTGCCGGACTGCTGCTCATGCCCTCCCTGCAACCGGTCGGCGTGGAGAGCGAGGCGCCCAATTTCACGGCGGTTAACGTGACCAACGGCGACACCGTGAGGTTCAGCAGCTACCGCGGTGAGGTGATCCTCCTGAACGTCTGGGCAACATGGTGCCTGCCGTGCGTGACGGAGATGCCATCGATGCAGCGCCTCTACGACGAGCTCCGCGACGCCGGACTGCGGGTCGTGGCGGTCAGCGTCGACGCGGCAGGATCCGAGGATGTCCGCGAGTGGGTCACGGCCCGAGAATTGACGTTCGACATTCTACACGACCGCTCAGGCCGGATCGAGCGGATCTACCAGACGACGGGCGTGCCGGAGAGTTTTGTCATCGACCGAGACGGCGTGATCGTGAAGAAGATCATCGGCCCCGCCGAGTGGGACCACCCTACACAGATCCAACTCATGCGTCGACTCCTGGGCTCCAATGACACAGTGGAAGAACGCGTTCAGTAGGTTTCGCGCCGTCCTGCTCGACAACTGGCCCATCAAGGTCACCGCCCTGATCCTGGCGGCAATCTTGTGGGCGGCAGTCGCGGCGGAGGAACCCTCCACCCAGCTCGTGCCGGTCCGACTCGAAATCGAGCCGCCGCCCGGACGGTCCATCGTCAGCAGCGAGCATCCTCCCGTGCAGGCCCTGTTCACGGGAACAGCACGTGAGCTGATCAAGCTCTACGGACGGCCTCCCGTCATCCGCAAGGCGCTGCCCGACAGCATCTCGGGATCCGAGTTCCAGGTGCAGCTCAGTATCGCCGACCTCGGCACGATCGAAGGCGCGGCCGTCAAAGTACAGCAGATCGAGCCGCGCACGGTCACCGTCCAGCTCGACGACGTGGCGCAGCGGAGCGTGCCGGTCATCCCGCGCGTCGCACTCGACCCGGATTCCGGATACCAGCTCTTCGGCAGCATCATCGTGACGCCACGCAACATCACGATCCGCGGACCCGAGGCTCGCATATCGGAACTCGACTCGGTGGTGACGGTTGCACTGGAATTGCGTGGGGTGACGAACCCCGTGAGCCAACGCCTCGCGATCGACACCGCAGGCCTGGGCGGCCTTCGACTGTCGCACCAGGAGGTGCTCGTCGAAGCGGATGTCGGCGGCTTTGCGGAGAAGGTCCTGATGGGGATCCCGGTGGTCATCGTGTCGAGCCCACCGGGCGGCTGGGTGAGCGATCCTCGCCTCGTGAGCGTCACCATCCGCGGGAGACGCATCCGGCTGCCTGCCCTCACGCGCGACAGCGTGCGCGTCAGGGCACGTCCCCAAGGCGGGGCCAGAGAGACCATCGTCGGGCTCGAGGTCACGACACCGCGAGACGTCACCGCGTGGGTCACCCCCGATTCGGTCGTGGTCCGCCGAGTCATCCGTGATTGACGTCGTCCTCGGCATCGAGACGTCCTGCGACGAGACGTCGGCGGCGGTGCTGATCCGAGACGCTCAGCGCATCGAGCTCGCGAGCCTTGTCATCCTGTCACAGGACATTCACGCCGTGTTCGGGGGCGTCGTGCCCGAACTGGCCTCCCGTGCCCACGTACGGACGATCGGCCCCGTCGTGCGACAGGCGCTCGACATCGCCGGCGTCTCACTCGGCGCGATCGACGCGATCGCTGTCACGGCCGGGCCGGGTTTGGTCGGATCTCTCCTCGTCGGCGTGTGCTTCGCCAAGGCGCTGGCCGCCACGACGAACCGAGCACTCATCGGCGTGCATCACCTCGAAGGTCATGTCTTCGCCCCGACCCTCCAGTATCCCGATTGCGCTCCACCATTCGTCGCCCTCGTCGTATCGGGCGGTCATACGTTACTCCTCGACGTACCCGATTGGGGGCGCTACCGCGTCCTCGGTGAGACCCGGGACGACGCGGCGGGAGAGGCCTTCGACAAAGTGGCCGGCCTTCTCGGTCTCGGATACCCCGGGGGCCCCGCCATCGAGTCCGTGGCACACCGTGGGACGGATCGCTTCGACCTGCCGCGTCCGATGCGAGGTGACGGGTTCGACTTTTCGTTCAGCGGGCTGAAGACCGCAGTGCTCCATGCCGTGCGACGATCGCCCGATGTCGCGCGGGATCAGGCCGACCTCGCGGCGTCCTTTCAGTCCGCCGTGTTCGACGTGCTCACTGACAAGGTAGACCGGGCCGTAGAGCGAACCGGTTATGCGACCGTGGTGCTCGGCGGTGGAGTGGCATGTAGCCGAACCCTCGCGAAGGTGATGGCGGGTCACCTTGCCGGGCGGGTACGGGTGGTGGTCGCCGAGCCCCGCCTGAACGCGGACAATGCAGCGATGATCGCTCGCGCCGGATGGTTTCATCTCGAGCGGGGCGAGCGCAGTGACGCCTACCTGGACGCCGATCCGCGGCTTCCGTGGCCCGGCCTGGAGCGGGGACCGGTCCTCACTCACATCGGGGGACCGTCGTGACGGTGTATCCTTTCAGCATCCAGCTCGGCCCGATCGAGATCACCGGGTTCGGCATCATGGTGATGATGGGGTTCTTCATGGCCGGCTGGGTCATGCAAGAGCGCCTCCGCGAACTTGGCAGGAGCGATCACTATGCGTGGGACATCATCGTGGCCGGTGTGATCGGCGGACTGCTTGGAGCCAAGCTGTGGTACGCTGCCCTGTACCGCGATCCGAGCGCCCTGTTTCACCGAGCGGGATTAGTCTGGTACGGCGGCTTGTTGGGCGGCGCGGCCGTGGTGCTTCTCAACGGGCGGTGGCGCCGCGTGCCCATGCGGTTCACGCTCGACTTGGCCGCGCCGGGGCTGGCGGTGGGCTATGCGCTCGGCCGCGTCGGGTGCTTCCTTGTGCAGGATGACTACGGCATCCCGACATCGCTGCCGTGGGGCATGAAGTTCCCGCAGGGATTGCCGCCGTCCACTACGCAGAACCTCGCGGCTTGGGGAGTGGAAGTCCCGCCGGACGCGAGCCCGTTTGACGTGCTCGCAGTACATCCCACGCAGCTCTACGAGGCCGCGATCATGCTATTCGTCTTCTGGCTGTTGTGGCGGCTGCGCGCACATCACCGGGGTACCGGCTGGCTCTTCGGTCTGTACTTGATGCTCGCCGGAACGGAGCGCTTTCTCGTCGAGTTCTTGCGGGCCAAGGACGATCGCTTCTTCGGTGCCTTTTCCCTGGCGCAGCTGACGAGCCTCGGCGTCGTGGCGGTCGGCGCGATGTTGGCAGTGGCCTTTCAGAGCAGGCCTCGCGTGGATGTGGAACGCGTGGAAGCGTTGAAACCGCCAGCCGCCCCGGGGAAGGGCTGATACTCGGGCCAACGGCAGCCCCCTTTACAGTTTCAGTCTCCGGAACCCGTCGTCACCGAAAGCGCCTCACGCATCTCGTGAGCCGACTGCCAGCGGTCGGTTGGCTGGTTCTTCAGCGCCTTGGCGATGACCAGCCCGAGCGCGTCGGGGGTCTCGCTGCGGAACTGCCGAACGTCCGGCGCAGCGGCCTCCAAATGCATCCGAAGCACCAATTCCTCCCGTTGCGCTGTATATGGAGGTCGCCCAGCAAGACACTCGAACAAGACACAGCCGAGCGAGTAGAAGTCGCTCCGCTCGTCGATGTCGATGTTCCCCTGTACTTGCTCAGGACTCATGTAGGTGGACGTGCCAACGGCGAATCCGGACCGGGTGATCCGATCCATCCCGGCCTGTAGGATCGCGCGGGCGATGCCGAAGTCCAGGAGAACGGCACCTCTGGACGTCAGCATGATGTTCTCCGGCTTCACGTCCCGATGGACGAACCCTTTGCCATGCGCGTACTCGAGCGCCTCGAGGACATCAACCGCGATCTGCAGCGTATCGGAGATGGACGCCTGGCGGACGCGAGTCAGGTGCTCCTTGAGGTTCGGACCTTCGATGAACGGCATGACGTAGTAGATCAACCAGTCGTTCTCGCCACAGTCGATGAGCTTCCCGATGTGGGGGTGCTCGATTTCGGACAGGATCGAGATTTCTCGAAGAAACCGTTCAGCCGTGACGGATACGGCCAGCTGCGGGTGGAGAACCTTCAGGGCGACGCGACGTTGGTTATTGTCGTGCGCGAGGAAGACCCGGGCAGCGCCGCCCCGCGCGATCTCACGTTCGACGACATACCGTCCCTCGAGTGCGCGGCGGACGATGGGGAGAAAGTCGCGGCGAATGGCTCCTCACTGGTTCAACTCAGTCCAATAGTGCGCGCACCATCCATCGGAGGCAAGAACGGGGCGTACCGCCGAGCGCCCCTTGGATCGGAGCCTAGCCGATCAAGAGCACCACGGCTGCGGCGTGATCGCGCTCGTGTGTCAGGGATAGGAGTGAGGAGCGCACGCCCAAGCGCTCCGCACGGGCGCTGGCCTTTCCATGGAGGTGAAGCGTGGGTCGACCGTCGCCTTCCCGCCGCACCTCGAGCTCCGTCCACCAAATCCGTCGCGCGTCGGACTCGCCGGCCAGAGCCTTGAACGCGGCCTCCTTGGCTGCGAGTCGAGCAGCGATGTGGACGGAGGGGACCGCTCGTGTCGTGCAATACGCTCGCTCGTCTGGCGTCAGCAACCGTTCCAAGGCTCGATCGCCGTGGCGGTCGAGTAGCCGGCGCACACGGGACACGTCGACGAGATCGATGCCGAGGCCAAGGACCGTCATCCTCGGAATACCTGCTGCCAGAGCGTCGCAAGCCAGTCAGGAGGTGGCACGTACCCGCCGAGGACGAGTCCGAACCATGTGGCCCCAGCGAGCGCCACCAGTCCGACAACGGCCACGGGCCACAACGATCGGCGCCAGCGTGCCACGTCGGATGCAACGCGCTCCCATTGTGCCGACTCGACCTCGATCGCCTCTTCCAGCGCGAGCCAGGCCGCTTCGAGTCGGCGCCCCGCCGTGGTCAGCGCCTCTTGCCAGCCCGTGAGCGCGGCCGGGTCGGAACCCGGGGCCGTCAGCGCCGCAGATCCGCTGCGTTCGACGGCGTCGAGCGCTGGCACGAGAGCGGCACCTGCCGAGCCCAGCCTTGCACCCACAGCACGCCGATCTGCCGCACTTGGAGCGAGACGGCGCCGCCCGCGGCGCGGTATGCGAACCGCCTCGGCTTCCGCCTGGATGCGGCGCGACGCTCGCGCGACGAGTAGATCCGCCGCTCCGGCGACCGCCTCTTCCCATGCTTCCAGCCACGCGGTCCGGCCGATGGCACCAACCGCCTGCTGACGCTGTTCACGTGCGGCAAGGCGTTTCGCCTCGCCAACCCGCTCGAACACGCGCGTCACGAGACGAATGCGCACCGCGTCCAGCCGCAGCCCGCCAGGCGCTCGGCCCGTCCCGGTCACGAGCTTCCCCAGATAGGGGCCCAATTCCGGAATGCGGAGTGGCAGGCGCGTGGTCGAACTGATCACGCGTAGATCGCGTCGAGGACGGGATCGGTGTCGGTGAGATCTTCGAAGGCCACGTCCGCCCCTGCCGCGAGCAGATCCACCACGGAATGGCGACCGGTCGCGACGCCAAGGGCCCTGGCACCAACCCCGAGCCCACAGGACATGTCCGCTGGCGTGTCCCCGATGATCACGATCTCCTTGCCGTGCGGCACCCGGCCCATGAGCGGCGCGGCACGGGCCACGGCGATCGCGGGAAGCTCCGCCCGCACCGCCGAATCGGACCCATAGGCCCCGACGCGAAAGCGGGCCGGATCCAGACCCGCTGCCGTGAGCTTGAGCTCAGCCCCCAGCGCCAAATTGCCGGTCAGGAGACCGACCAGCCCGTCGTGGCGCCGCTCCATCGCGGCGAGCAACGCGTCAATCCCGGGATACAGACGAATGCCGGTCTTGCGGGTCGCCAGCTCGACCCTCAACAACTCAAGGTAGCGCCGACACACCGCCGCAATGCGGGACTCGCTCTCGGCATCGGGATGGCCGGCCGCGGTCATCAGCTCGGTAACGATCTGCGGATCCGTCTTGCCGTCGAACCGGTAGCCATCGATCGGTCCGGCGGCTCCGAACTCCGCCGTGAGCGCCTGACTGATCGCGGAGCGGCCGGCCCCTGCCGACCACAACAGCGTTCCGTCGATATCGAACAGAACCAGCTTTCGATATCTGCTACCCATCGGCCGGTTTCGCACCCGGGCTGCCGGCCTCGCTGCAGGTCTTGCACACGGTCACGCCCCGCATGTTGCAGACCACGCAGATGAACGCGCCACACTCGGTGCACGGGTAGCCTTCGGAAGCACGCTCCTGGTTTCCGCAGGCGCGACAGATCATGATATCGGTTTCCTGACCCATGACGACTCCCACTAGGTCCGCGGTACCATCACGCTGATCGCGTGGGGCACGATGCGGGCGGTGAACGGGGTCCAACCGGCTGCCTCACCATCGTACTGAACCGGCAGCAGCTCTTCGGGCTCGACCACGACCTCCTGGCCCCGGGCGAACCGAATACGGAAATTGTCCGCGGCGAGCCCGGTAGCCAAGCGCCAGAGCGCGTGGGCACCTTGCATGACGGTCGTCGCATTGACAATGATCACGTCGAAGACACCGTCGTCCGGAGCGATGCCTTTCCGCAGGCGCAGGAACGGCGGAACGATCTCCCCGCAGTTGGCAACGAGCACCATGGCCGCCTCAACGTCCATCGGGGTGCCGTCGATGGTTATCCGGTGGCGGACTGCCTTGAGTCTCGAGACTGCCCCAACACCGGTTGCAACATACGCCCCCATGCGCCATCGCCGCTTGGCTTCGCCGGTGGTTTCGGTCATGAGCACGGCGTCAAACCCGGCGCCGGCGCCAACGGCAAAGTAGTGCAGGCCATCCTCCCTCGGGAGTATCCCCAGGTCGATTGCCCGTGGTCGCCCCCGAATCGCGACCCGCGCCGCTGCGGCCGGCCGCCGTGGCAGGCGCAGATTGCCGGCGAGGAGATTCCCGGTCCCCCCGGGGATCAGGGCGACCGGCACATGATGGTCGATCATGCCTGCCACGGCCTGCATGGTCGTTCCATCTCCACCGTAGACGGCAACGAGATCAACGCCTCCTTCGACCCCCGCCCGCGCCAAGTCCTTGGCATGCCCGACGCGCGAGGTCCCTTCGACCTCCGTGCTCCACCCCTCACGCTTGAACACCTTGACCACGGTGTCCACGATCTTGAGGTTCGCCCGGGCGGCGACGGGATTGAAGATCAACAGGGCGCGCGCCACTAGTACTGCTTCTCCCAGAACAAGTCGGCCCCGAACTGATAGCTCGCCGCGGACGGTGCCGATGGGTTTTCGCAGCTGGTCAAGGGATCCACGCTTGCCGCAACCAGCCACTGCCGGCTCAACCGGAACTCGAGGCTCGCCCCAATGCTGGCAAACGACGTGGCCTGCCGCCGGCACAGCCGCGGGCTTGCTGTCAGAAATGCCGTGGTCCCCAGAACCCGGAACTGCTTTCCGACCGCGACCTCCGCACCGCTCAGTCCGCTCATAGTCGTCGTCGGGCGAATCTGGAGATAGTCCAGCGGTACCCCGAGATCCGAGATCAACGCGTACTCGAGCTGACCCGAGAACGTGGTGGTGAGCCACTGGGTGAACAGTCTCGAATCCAGTCCGGCGCCCGGTCCTTCCCGGAGGGTCGGAGCACCGAACACCAGGTAGTTGATGATCTCGGGTTCCGACAGCGGCGGCTGGAAATCACTGGAGAGCACCAGCCGAGGATCGTAGAGCGTTCCACCGATGTGGACATTCACGTTCACGTCCTCTCCAACCGTCCCACGCACGACGTGGCGGGCGTCGATGTCCAAGTCCGCGTTCAGATCCGTGGTGCCAAGGTATCGGATCTGACCCCTGGTCACCGTGAAATCGCGGTTCGTTCCGAGCCCAAGCTGGAGCCGGTACGTGCCACGGGGCGCTTCGAGGATCCCGTCGAGTCGGTACTGCTTTCGTAGCTTGCTGACGAACACGTTGCCAGCCAGCTGGACGTTGGCCTCCGTGGAACGCAACCAGAAATCCCGCCCCATGTCCACTCGGAGGCTGTCGATGCGCAGGCTATCGAGGAATCGACTCTGGAACTCGGCCCCGAGCCCTTGGCGACGCACCAGGGCGGTATCGACGAACTGGGCATAGAGCGAATCTTCGAGATTGATGATCTCCTTGGTCACGAGATCGGCGAAGTAGAGCACACCACGGGTGGCCGTGGCGTTGCCGGTCAGTCGGGCTTGATACAGTGGTCCATCGAGCTGAACTCTGCCCGTCGTAGCGAGCGTGAGAAACCCGCGTACGTCGATGGCGCGGAAGTTCGCCGAGACGACGCGCAGGGCGAGAATCGGCTTGCTCAACTCCTCGAATCGGACGTAGCCGCTCACCGTCGCCGTTCCGGACCCGCTCTGGAGCGAGAGTTCGTTCACCCAAACCGTGTCGCCCGAGAGCGTGAGCCGGCCATCGACTGCCTCGTGACGCACGCCCAGAGCCGGGAAGGTCGCGCCGCCGTTCCTGATCGCCAGCTGCCCGGTCAGTCGCGGTTGCTCCCACGTGCCCTCGACGCCGAAGTCGGCATCGAGGCTTCCTATGGTCTCCCGAACCTGCGGCAATGTCGTCTCGAGCAAGGCGAGATCGACGCCTTCAGCCTTCGCGTGGACACGGACGGGCCCAGGGAGTCGCCGTTTCTCGACGCTCGCGAGCGCCAGGTCGACGGGCAATTCCGCCGTAACCGAAAGGACGGGAACCCCGAGTCGCCGCAGTTCGAAATCACCGCGAAGTCGCTGGTCTCGGTACTCGAACACGCCTTGCGTGTACGGAGCGCTGAAGTTCCGATAGCGCACGTCGCGCAGGTTGGCGGAGAGCGAGAGCACCGGAGCGCGGGCCGTGCCCCCGAGCGTGAACGTCCCACTCACCTCGCCGGCTGCATCCTCCGGATCCCGGAAGGCCAGGACCATCACGTCACCGAACTGCAGTCCGTCGATAGCGCCTTCCAGCACGCCTTCTCCCCGGAACGGCCATCGGCCGCGGACGGAGGCCATCCCCGGACCTTGAGCATTGCGCAGCACCAACTCGGTGAAGGTGAGACCGCTGTCGTCCATCGCGACCGATGCGCCAGGGTCCAGGAACCATGGGCCCGAGGCAAGGCTCAATCCCAGCGAATCGAACACCAACACCGCCACACTCGAATCGCGGAGCCATCGTCCCGCGCCGATCCACGCCCCGTGACCGAGCCGCGACTGGGCGTGCCACCCCAGTGAATCGAGCTGCCCGTGGAGCCCCACACGCACGTCACCCAGAGCCACCGCCCCGGCCGCCACCGAATCGATTGACGCGTCGAGCCGAAGGCTCCGCGTGCCGGACACCCAAGTGAAGACGCCGCCTGCATGGGAGACGTACGTGTCGGCGCGGCGCAGCTGCGCCAAGTCGATGTCGGCAACAACCTGGAACTCGTCGACGGATCCCACGACCCGCCCGGCGGCTCGCGCCGACCCCGAAGGACGCGCGACGGTCTCATCCGTCGTCTCGAGCGGGCCAAGGAATCGCTCGAGTACGGGCTCGAAGACGCCGATCGAGTCCGTGACGGCCGTAAACGTCAGCGTGTCCCGCACCGCCGTGTCGAGGCCTACTCCCCCCACGGCGTGGATGCGCAGGGCGTAGGCCTCGATCGCCAGGGTGTCGAACGTCACGCGCGAGGGGGCCAGCAGGGCAACGGCGGTCGCGGTATCGATGTCGACACGCTCCACCGACGATCGTCCGAGCGTGATGTCGGCGCGAAACGGACGACGATCGTCGGTGGCAAAGCTGCCTGCGCCGATGATCAGCCCGTTTACATCGGTCACGGGGAATTGGGGCGACAGCTGCGCCAGGTCGAGACGCTCCCCTCGGACCCGAAGCTGGTGCGCGCCCATGCCGTCCTCCACGAAGAAGAGCGCGCCCCCGACGTCCAGCACGCCGCCATCGCCGTCGAGCCTAGCAGTGAGGGCGAGCGAATCGACGAAGCCCGCTATGGCAACCGTCCCGTGCCACGCCCCAGCGAGGTCGAGTCCCTCGAAACTCGAACCCATCCCACCCAGACGCAGCGAATCGAACACGAGCTCGGCCCACACGCCCAGCGTATCGCGGCGCGCGTCGAGCGTGAGCCGACCCGTGGCCGCGCTCTCCGGCAACGGACGATCGCGGTGCGTGAGCCGCCCCTCGAATGTCGCGTTCAGCCACGGGCCGGTGAGGACACCCGATCCCGCAAGACGCCCCTGCAGCAGCATGGCCGGGACCAAGCGCTGCACGGTCGCGAGGCTGATGTCGGCCTCCCGGACCGTGAAGCCCCGGAAGACGAAGTCTTCATCGCTCAGGGTGACGATGCCCGATCCGCGAGCGGTCGACACCGGTTCGCCCTCGACCAGGAGATCCTTGAATCCGGCGTCGAGCTCGAGCATGAGCCGCTCCGCGGGACCGTCCGCCGCGACCCGACCCGTCAGCCGACCCACAAAGGGCAGCGTATCGAGATAGCCGCGCACGTACTCGAGATCGAACGCGTCGAGCTCGAGCGCGGTCTGCTCGAAGGCCCATTGCTCGCCGGGTCCGAGCATCATGCCCAGGCGTCCACGCATCCGGCCGCCCTCCCGCCCCCGCACGTCCAGGCCGTGCCCAACAAACGCGAGGACGTCGTCCCGCAGCGTGCGCGTCTCGAAGCGCGCCTCCCCGCGAAGCCCCGCCGGGAGCGCCGGGACCAAGCCTAGGAGGTCGTCGGTCGCAGCCGGCGACGCCCGACCTTCCAGTTCGAAGCCCAACGATCCGGAACTCCACGTTACGGTTCCCTCGAGTCGCGCCTCCGTCTGGGGCAGCGTGACGCGACTGAAATCCAGCGCCAGCGAATCACTCCACACGCGCGCAGTCCCGCGGAGATCCCACACGCTCAGCACGGGATCAGAGACATCCGTGCGAAGCCGGGTGACCTCGATCAGGATGGGATCGTCCCTCCTCGGTGACGAGACACGGAGATAGCCGAGGTGGCCGTCCACGCGTTCGAATCTACGGACCTGCAGCGGGCCATCCGGACCTAGCTCCCGTTCGCGGACGGCTTGGGCACCATCCGGAACCGGTGTCTTCACCACGATGCGGCCCGCGGTGATCGATACGTCGCCAAATGCGATGAGTGGTCCGGGCTTGGGCTCGGCCCGGTCGTCGGTCGGGAACAACGTCTCGAAGTTGAACCGGGCTCCGGGCCGGACTTGCACAACCGTGATTTCCGGTTGTAGGAGCCTGAGCTCCCCGAACACAATCCGCCCCCGGAGCAATTCGCGAATGCCGTACCCCACGCCGACCAGCTCCGCCCGCACGACGGGGGACCCATCGTCGGTGCGGACGACGACCTCACGCAGCTCGAGCCCGCGAAGGAAGGAGCCGTCGACGTCGCCGACCTCGATCGACCCCGTCACCGCACGATTGGCCAGGTCGAGCGCCCACGCGACCACGGCGAGCCGACCAGTTTGCGTCCTGAGCGCCGCACCGGCCACACCCATGGTCACACCGGTGACCCACGCCGCGAATAGGGCGAGCACCGTCACCACACGACGGGCCATCAGAAGGGCTGTCCCACGGAGAAGTGCAGTCGCCAGCGCCCCAGAAACGAGCGGGTCGGCTGATACGCCTCCGTCACCAGGACGAGATCCGATCCTTCCTTCTTATAGAGGAGCGTCTTGTCCACGGGGTACGGATTGAACGCGACGTCGAGGCGGATTGGCCCGAGCGGCGACGCGAGCCGCATCCCAATCCCCGGCGTGATCCGCAAGCCACTTCCCCGTGCAACCTCGCTCGTCCGGTCAGCCACTCGACCAGCATCCACGAAGACGGCTGCCGCGAGCCGGTTCGAGAACGCCGCCAACGGCACCCGGTATTCGACGTTCAACAGGATCAGCTCGTTCCCACCGATGGGGGACGTCCGGATCACGCTATCCTCGACCTGCACCGCCTGTCCGTTCCGATCCTCCGTGCGCACGATGATATCGAGCACGCGCACCTTCGGCCCCAGCTCGTTCTGGCCGTAGCCGCGAACGGTGCTGGCTCCCCCAGCATAGAACCGCTCTTCCGGCGGCACGAACCTGAGATCCTGTGCACCGGTCCCCAGCGTCGACGGGAGAATGCGGCCGATCTTGGCCCGAAGGCTGAGCACGCTCTGCCTGCCGGTGCGGCCATACACCGAGAACTCCAGCGTGCCCTTGGCGAACCGGACCAGTGAGTCGGATCCGATGACCGGGGAGGCCCACCGAATCTCCGAGCCAAGCCAGCTCCCTCCCGTGGGATTCAAGACGGAGTTTCGCACATCGCGCACTGCCGACAGCGATAACGTTGCCCGGAGGCGATCCTCCGTGAACACCCGAGTGTCCTCACTGCGGCAGACGTTCAGGAAGGTACAGAGCGCAGCCGGGTCAGCTCTCGTACTCCCGTATGACAAGCCGTACGACAGCGTGACCGGAAGCCGTGGGTAGGGATGGTTGGTGACACTGACCTCCCCGCCGACGGCCTCGCGGAGATAGGCACGGTACTCGGTGTAGCGCTCCCCGTAGAGTGTGAGGCTGGCACTCGTCGTTCGCGAGAAGACGTAGGGCTCGTGCCAGGTGGCGGTCAGATTGTAGTTCAGCTTCAATCGACTCGTATCCTCGTCCACCAGGGCCCCACACACCGAACGCTGGAACCCGGCGTCGAGCGGCGTTCCGGCCCCGATCTGCGACGCCTGTCCGCGGAGCTGCACCGATCGACCGTTGCCGAGGAAATCCAGGAGCGTCCAGCTTCCCAGCGTGCGGAAGCAGTCGATCGTACCGTACCCCGCCCCGAGCCGAAGGCGCTGTCGCGGTCCCTCGGCGAGGCGAATCCGGACGGTGACCAGCGAGTCGGGAGCACTCTGGCTCCGCGCGGTATCGACGAGCGATACACTCACGTAGTTGAACAGGTCGGTACGGTACAGATCGAGTTGGCTCTGGTAGAGGTCTCGCAATCGGAACAACTTGCCAGGCTCGACGGAAACCGATCGCCGCACCACCTGTTCATCCACGTCGCGGAGGCCCCCAATCTCGACCCGCTCGACGGTGGTCTTGGGGCCCGGATCCACTTCGAACTCGATCGTTCCGGTGCGGCTCTCCAGGTCGACGTCGAAGTTTCGGAACACCTCGGCGAACGGGTAGCCACGGTTCGCGAGGCGCAGCCGCACCGTGTCGGCGGACGCCAGCATCAGCACGCGGTTGAACGGATCGTCTACCCGCAGCGGAAACGTGCTCATCAGCTCGGGGGTCGCGATGATGTCTTCGTGGCCCCGTACCGTGAATGCCGCCAGCCGAATGGGCTCGCCCTCGGTGATGACGAAGCGCACCTTGACCGCGTCGTCGAACCGGCGCACCACCGTGTCGACCATGGCGTCTGCGAACCCACTCTGCCGATACAGAGCCAGGATTCGCAGTACGTCTCGCTGGAACTCGACCTCATCGAAGTAACGCCGCTCGCCGATCCCGATCCAGCGAACCAGGGCCGATCGCGCGAAGAAGGTCGACACCGAGGTGGCGATGGAGATCGCGAGGATGTTGTCGTCGATCGACTTGTTGCCGTCGAAGGCGAGCCCTCGCACGACGGGACCCCGGACATCACGAGCCTGACCCGTGAGTCCCTGGGGCAGAGCGGCCAGGGTGAGGAGGGCGAGAAGGCACCCCACACCAATTGACCTCATGTGCGGACCTCAATAGCTTGCCGCATCCCGCGACCGGCGATCCCCGAGTAACCCATGAAGAACTGTAACCTACGTCGCAACCTGTGGTTCCTGGGAGCGAGCGCCGCCCTGGTCGGCAGTGCCGTCCCGCCGCTCCATGCCCAGGGCAGCCCAGCGCGGCGCATCGAGCAACGACTCGCGCGCCCACCGCTCGACAGGGCTCACTGGGGCATCCTGGCGATCGACGAGCGGGGCCGCACGCTGTACGAACACAACGCCGACCGGCTCTTCATTCCCGCCTCGACCGCGAAGCTCGTGGTCGCCGCCGCAGCCAGCGCGCTGCTCCCCGCCGAGTTCCGCGCCATCACGAGCGTGTATGCGGCGGGACCGATTACGGATGGAGTCCTCCAAGGTGACCTCATCATCTTCGGTCGGGGCGACCCCACATTTTCCACCCGGTGTTACGGCACCGACACTCTCGCTGCCGGGGCATGCGACTCCGCGTGGGCGCGGGTCGACACGCTGGCCGACCAGCTCGTTGCCCGCGGCATCCGCCGGGTGGCGGGCGCCGTCGTGGGCGACGGGAGCCACTTCGATCCCGAGCTGACCCATCCCGGGTGGGAAAGCTACGACTTGAACTGGTGGTACGCTGCACCGGTGTCCGGGTTGGGATTCAACGACAACAGCCTCGACGTGACGTACGGGCCGGGCCCGGCTGTCGGCGCTCCGGTCGACGTGCAGTTCTGGCCGGACCTCGGCCTCTTCCTGTTCGAGAACCGGACCCGCACTCTGGACGCGGGGGAACGGCGCACCATCGATTTCTTCCGGGAGCCCGGCACCACCCGGGTCTGGGCAGAGGGTGGCGTGTCGGCACGCGCCCGCCCCCGTACGGAGTACTTCGCGGTCCCCGATCCCAACCTGTTCTTTGCCGCCGCGCTGCGCGAAGCGCTGGCCCGGCGTGGCGTGAGCGTCCTCGGACCGACCCGCTCGACCGTCGATCCTGCGCTGTACGCGTCACTCCGCACGACGGCACCGGTCGCCGAGGTAGCATCCCGAGCGCGTGACGATCTGATCTATCCGATCCTCAATTCCAGCCAGAACTGGTTTGCCGAGATGATCCTCAAGAACCTCGGCCAGCACACGGCTGGGACCGGATCGTGGGAGGCCGGGCTGGCGGCCGAACGGCGATTTCTCATTGACTCGGTCGGGGTGGACTCGACCGCGATCGCCCTGAGCGACGGCTCGGGACTGGCAACCACGAACCTGCTCACCCCGCGCGCCCTCGTGCAGATACTGGCCTATATGCGCACCCATCCGAGCGGAAGCGGGTTTCTCCGCGGACTGCCACGCTCCGGGCAGCCCGGTTCGCTCCGTGACCGGTTCATCGGGACTCCGCTCGAAGGCCGTGTCGTGGCCAAGACCGGGAGCATCGCACGGGTGAATTCGCTGGCGGGCTACGTAGAGCGGCCCGACGGCCGTACCGTCGTGTTTGCCATCTTCGCCAACAACCACACCGTGCCGTACTCGGCCATGCTCCAGCAGATCGACTCACTGGTTCTGGAGTTGGGCCGGTAACGACTCAGGAGCGTCCCAGGGCCCTCGCGACTTCGGCTGCCGATGTGAACTTGAGCCGAGGCCGCCCGAGTTTCGCGCCGCGCCGGACCTCGATCTCGTCCAGCCGTGTCCAGTCGTCGAGCGACACGCACGCCGGCTGGCGATCCCTGACGAGCGCTTCGATGGCGGCTGGGTCCGGATCGCCCGGGTTCGGGACCGCACCCCGCTCGACGTCGTCGAGCATGCGTTCCACCGTCTCGCCCGCATCCGGTTTGTTGGTCCCGATCACGCCGGTTGCCCCGCGCTTGATCCATCCACTTACGTAGAGGCCGGGAACGGGCTCGCCGGTGGCGGGGTCGATCACCCGACCTTCCTGATTGGGAACCACGCCACGCCGGTCGTCGAAGGGCACACCGGGAAGCGGAACGCCCCGATACCCCACCGAACGGAATACCAGCTCCACCGCCAGATCTTCGGTCAGGCCGGTGGCCCGTGGCCGAAGCGTACCGTCGTCCGACCGATACAGCTCGTTGCGCACAATGCGCATCCCCGCCACCTGGCCTGCCGTATCCCCCATGAGCTCCACAGGCGATACGAGAAACCGAAGCGTTAACCGGCGGGGCTTGCCGGCGGGCGAGCGCCAGGCCGCGTCCTGGAGAATCTCCACCTTCTTCAGCAGGGCACGGTCCTCGCTCTTCGCCATCTCCGCAGCACTCAGCGGATCCAACGTCACGTCCTCGAACGGGATCACGAAGTCGGCCCCCGCGAGCTCTCCGAGTTCCTTGATCTCGGGATTCGTGAACGCGGCTTGCGCCGGGCCGCGCCGACCCAAGACGTAGATCTCTTTGACACGACTCTCGCGCAGCGACGCGAGCGCGTAGTCGGCGATGTCGGTCTGTTCCAGCTCTTCTGGCGTGCGCGACAGAATCCGGGCCACGTCGACCGCCACATTCCCCACCCCCACGACCGCTACCCGCTCCACCGAGAGATCGAACTCCCGGTCGCGAAAGGCGGGATGACCGTTGTACCACGCTACGAAGTCGGTCGCGGGATGGCTGCGCGCGAGGTCCTCACCGGGGATGTTCATGCTGCGGTCGGTTTGCGCGCCCGTGGCGAAGCAGATCGCGTGGTAGTGGCTGGCGAGGTCCTCGAGTCGAACGTGCTCACCGTATTCCACGTTACCGAAAAGGCGGAATCGGGGATTGGCCGCAATGCGCTCGAAGCTCTTGGTGGCCTTCTTGATCTTCTGATGGTCGGGAGCCACCCCGAACCGCACGAGCCCGAACGGCGTGGGGAGCCGCTCGAACATGTCGACGTGAACGTGGTCTCCCCCGCGCTTGAACAGATGCTCGGCCGTGTAGAACCCCGCGGGTCCGGATCCGACGATCGCCACCCTCAACGGTCGTGCCCTGCTCACCTGCATGACGCGCTCCCTGATCCACTCGGTGGCGTGCATCATATCCGCTGGTCGCCCTCCAGGTAAGTCGACGATTCCAGGCGCGTCAGAGTAGCGACTCGACGGGCGAGCCTCTACCTTGGTCAGCGTGAAGATCTATACCAAGACGGGTGACCAGGGCGACACGTCGCTGCTTGGCGGTGATCGTGTGCGCAAAGATGCGATCCGCGTGGTCGCCTATGGCGACGTGGACGAGACGAACGCAGCGATCGGGATGGCGCTTGCGACCGAGCCGCTGGCCTTCGAGCGCCCACTCCTGGAGTCCATCCAGAGCGACCTCCTGGCCATCGGCGGGCGACTCGCGAGCCCCGCTCCGGAACTGGTGGCCAAGGCACTTCAAAAGGCCATGATCCCTGCAGGTCGCATCGGGGAGCTCGAAGCCGCGATCGACCAAGCTGACAGCGAGCTCGACCCGCTGCACGAGTTCATTCTCCCGGGCGGAACCTCGAAGGCGGCGCAGCTCCACCTGGCCCGCACCGTGTGCCGACGCGCCGAACGGGCCGTCGTCACCCTGCAGCGCGAGTCGTCGGTCGATCCCGAGATCCTCCGCTATCTCAACCGGCTGTCGGATCTCCTGTTCATGCTCGCTCGCTTGGCCAACCGGCGCGCCGGTGTCCCGGACGTGAAATGGTGAGATGCGCCGCTATCGGTTCTACCAGATCGACGTCTTCACCAATCGCCGTCTAGCCGGCAACGCGCTCGCCGTCTTTCCGGATGCCGCGGGCCTCGATGCCGCCGACATGCAGGCCTTGGCGCGGGAGATGAACCTCTCCGAGACCACCTTCGTCTTCGCGTCGGATCGCGCCACGCGCCACGTGCGGTTCTTCACGCCGACGGCGGAAATCCCACTGGCCGGTCATCCGACGATCGGCACCTGGTGGACGCTTGCCGAACGTGGCAACGTGGACCTCCCGCGCGACGGGGTCACTCAAGTGACGCAGGAAACCGGTGCCGGCGTGCTGCCCGTGAGCATCCGGACCGCGGGTGGGCAGCCGACCAACGTCATCATGGTCCAGGCCGTGCCGCAGTTCGGGCCGACCGTCGCCGATGTCGGCACCCTCGGCACGATGCTCGGTGGCGGACCCGATCTCGTCGCGGGCGAGCCGCCCCCGCAGGTGGTCTCGACCGCCCTGCCCCAGCTCATGGTCCCAGCCAGGTCGCTCGAGGCGCTCGCCGCCTTGCCGAGCGGCGGGCGCGGGAGCGACCTCGCAACGTTTCTCCGGACCCTGGGCACCGACTGCGCGATGTGCTTCACGCGGGAAACCCGGGCGCCGGACGCCAAGGTGCATTGCCGGATGTTCGCGCCTGGACTCGGAGTGCCAGAGGATCCCGCTACCGGGAGCGCCGCCGGAGCCCTCGGCGCCTACATGGTTCGGCACCGCCTCGTGACTGCGACGGACCGCACCGCAAGCATCGTGGTAGAACAAGGGCTCGAAATCGGCCGACCGAGCCGGATCGACGTCGAGGTCGATGTCGCACCTGGCGGTGACATTGCCGAGGTGCGTGTGGGTGGGCAGGCCATCACCGTGATCGAAGGCGAGGTGACGTTATAGCCCCGCGCCGGCCAGCCGACGACCCGCCAACCGGGTCGCATGACGTGATCCTGGGCACGGGACTGCTCGGGACGCTCGGCGATCTACTCGCCACCCACTGTCGCGCTACCCGGTACGCCGTGATCAGCGATTCCCACGTTGCGCCCCTGTACGCCGAACGCACCGTGGCTGCGGCCAAGACCGTCGCCCCCACCATCCTGCTCACCTTCCCGGCGGGCGAGTGGAACAAGTCCCGGGAGAGCTGGGCGACCCTCACCGACCAACTGTTGACGAACCCGCTCGATTCCCGCGTGGCCCTGATCGGACTCGGAGGCGGTGTATGCAGCGACTTGGTAGGGTTTGTGGCAGCTACCCTCCTGCATGGCATCCGATACGTCTCGCTGCCAACCACGCTCTCGGCGATGGCGGACTGCGCGATCGGCGGACAGGTGGGGGTGGACACCCCGGTTGGCAAGAATCTCGTCGGGGCAGTCCATCAGCCGGCGCTGGTAGCAGGCGACGTTGCCACGTTGGCGACGCTGCCACCGGTCCAGTTGGCCGCGGGAATGGCGCACCCGCTGCGACATGGGGTGATCGCCGACGTCGACTATTTCGAGCGCCTGCTCGAGATGCGCGCGGGCATCGTGGCGAAACAACCAGCCGTGCTCGAGTCGGTGGTGCGGCGAAGTGTGGAGATCAAACGGGAGATCATGACGGCGCGAGACGATCGGGGCGGGGCGCCTGTGGAGTCGCACTTCGGACAGCTTATGGCAGAAGCGTTGCAGGCGGTGCTCGGATACGAGCTCCTGCACGGCGAAGCGCTGGCCGTTGGCATGCTCGCGGAGGCGAAATTCGGTGTCGCGCTCGGTGTCACCGATCGCGGCGTGCCGGGCCGGATCGAGGAAGCCCTCGTCGCGTTCGGATTGCCAGACACACCTCCGTCCTCGGTCGCCCCCGACCAGCTCGTCGAGGCACTTCAGCGCACGAGGACCGCAACAGATGGGACTGTCAGCTTTGCATTCCCGCGAGCGGTCGGCGCGATGGCCTCGGGACCGGGTCCAATGAGCGGTCACCCGGTACCCCTCACCGAGATCGGCGATCTGATTCGGTCTCTCGCCTGGTAGGCAGGGATTCCCACAGGTTTTCCACACGGGGTGGCGCCACAAGCTCCCTATCCGCAACAACTTACGGTTTCGCGACACCATCGCTACACCGGTCTAAATCGGCCCAAAAGTGGACAAAGCGCCGAACAAATTGGAAACAAATGATTTGTGATGTGGAAAACTCATTTTTCTTGACTGTTCGCAGGGTGCTTCCTATATTCGGCCCGCCTTGGTATCGGTCATTTTGGCGGGTTTTCGCCACGGTCATCTGGCCCTCCCAGAGCCGACCTTCATAAACGACCTTGGGGCGTGTATGACCCAACTCCGCAGTGGAAAGGCGAAAGGCTTTTTCCGTTCGCCTGCGTCGTCCGCGTTCGACCAGTACCTGCAGGATATCCAAAAGCTCCCCCTCATTCCGAATGTCGAGGAGGAACGACGGCTCGCCCGCCAGGCACGGCGGGGTGATCAGAAGGCGGCCGAGCGGTTGGTCACGGCGAACCTGCGGTTCGTGATCTCATACGTGAAGAAGTACCAAGGCCACGGCCTCGACCTGTCGGAGTTGGTGGCCATCGGCAACGAGGGTCTCCTCAAGGCGGTCAAGAAGTTCGATCCGGAACATGGTGTGAAGTTCATCTCCTACGCCGTGTGGTGGGTGCGGCAGGCGGTGTTGAAGGCGCTAGCCGAACAGACCCGCAGCGTACGAATCCCCCTCAACCAGAACAGCCATCTCATCCGGATGTCTCGGACCGAGACCTACCTCTCGCAAGAGCTGGGACGCGAGCCTACCGATGACGAGATCGCCCGAGCGCTGAACGACACGGTCGAGAACGTCCGCAGCGCGCGCCGGATGACGGCCGCGGAGATGTCCCTGGACGCCCCCGTCGACCGCACCGATCGCGACGCAGCCACCCTCGGCGAGCGCTTCACCGCCGTTGAGGGCGGCGAGATCGAGACCATCACCGACGGGCGCCTCATGCGCGAGTTCATCGACGAAGTGCTCCAGCGCTACCTCACCGCCCGGGAACGCAAGATCTTGTACTTGTACTACGGGCTGGAAGAGGGCTCCGAAGGCATGACCCTGGAAAAGATCGGGGACCTCATGGGCGTGACCCGCGAACGGATACGTCAGATTCGAGAGCGAGCGTTCGAGAAACTGCGCGAGAGCCCCCACGGCGAAGCGCTGAAAGGTTTCTGGGTCGCGGCCTAGTCTCCTGTCCTGCGCCATATGACGGACGGTCGGCCTTTGGGCCGGCCGTTTTGGCTTTCGCACCCTTCGGATCCAGAGCCCACCACTCTCGTTCCTCACACCGGGCTCGTATCTTTGACCCATGGCGCCACGTCGACTCCCGATCTTCCCCCTGCGACTCGTGGTCTTCCCCGGCATGCCCACGCCGCTCCACGTCTTCGAGCCCCGATACCGTCAGCTCCTCGCCGATTGCGAACACGGAGACCGGGAGTTCGGCATCTCACCGCTCACCGGAGACGAGGTCGAGGGCATGCCGGCGCTCGGCTCGGTCGGCTCATCGGTGATCATCCGCAGCGTCTGGTTCCTCCCGGACGGACGCTCGAACATCCTCGTGACGGGCGGTGATCGCTACGTCCTGTCTCGCTATGTGGAGACCGACCGCCTGTACCTCGTAGCGGACGTGGAGCCACTTGGCGACGGGCCCTGGCCGGACGACGCGGAGGCCGAGGCACTGGCGCGCGAGGTACGCCGGGCCTTCGAGCGCTTCGTGACGGCCATGGGTGTGTTGAACGACCAGCCGCCGCAGTCGGTCGAGATACCGCTCGAGCCAACCGCCACGTCGTTTCATGTCGCCGGATCACTCGACCTGGACTTCGCCGACGCGCTGCCACTGCTCACGTCCCGTTCCACGATCGACCGCCTCACCCGCCTGCGTGGACTCCTCGACTCCCTCAACGAGGAAGTCACTCGGCGCGTGGTGCACCACCAACGTGCCAAGCGGAACGGACGCGGACCGCTGCACCACGCACCGGACGGGGATCCGCTGTGACGATCCCGAAGGCGGTCGTGCGTCACTTGGAGACGATCGTCGGCCCCAACTGGGTGCGGACCACACCCGCGGCACTCGAGACCTACGCGGCCGATGCTCTCCCGACGAAGAGGTGCAGACCAGGAGCCGTCGTAATCCCCGGGTCGCGCGACGAGGTTGCGCGCGTGGTGAGACATCTCGCCAACCAGCAGATTCCGTTCGTGGCCCGCGGCGCCGGGACCGGGCTCTCGGGTGGCGCCATCGCCCAGCCCGACTCGGTGCTGATCGTGCTCACCAGGCTGAGCCGCATTCTCGACATCGATCCCCGGAACAGGCGTGCGGTGGTGGAGGCCGGTGTCGTCAACGATCGGCTGACCGCTGCCGCGGCTCCGTACGGCCTGCACTATGCCCCGGACCCGTCGAGTCAGACGGTCTGCACCATCGGGGGCAACGTGGCTGAAAACGCCGGTGGCCCTCACTGCCTGAAGCACGGTGTGACGACGAACCACATCCTCGCGCTCGAGGTGGTGCTGCCCGATGGGAGTGTCGTCACCCTGGGCTCACCGAATGGAGAACCGTGGGGCCCGGACCTCGTCGGCGTGTTCGTCGGGAGCGAGGGCATGTTCGGGATCGCCACCAGCATCACCGTCCGGCTCACGCCGCTGCCGCGGGCCGTGCAGACGTTGCTCGCCGATTTCGAGAGCCTGCCCACCGCGGGCGAGGCCGTGTCGGCAATCATCGCCTCCGGCATCGTGCCGGCCGCGCTGGAGATGATGGACCGCAACTGCATTCGGGCGGTGGAAGCGTCCATCTACGCCGCCGGCTATCCCACCGACGCCGGAGCCATCCTGCTCGTGGAGCTGGATGGTCTGCATGCCGAGCCGATCGAGGCCGACGCGGCGGAGGTCGAGGCCATCCTCCGGCACTCGGGGGCCCGGGACGTGCGAACCGCGGCCGATCCCGCCACGCGTGCCCGCCTGTGGCACGGTCGGAAAAAGGCATTCGGCGCGCTGGGCAGGATCAGCCCCGACCTGGTGGTTCAGGACACGGTCGTGCCCCGGTCCGCGCTGCCGGCCGTGCTCGAGGAGATCGAGCAAATCGGCCAGCGCTTCGGCATCACCATCGCCAACGTGTTCCACGCGGGCGACGGTAATCTGCATCCCAACATGGGGTTCGACGCACGGGACCCAGAGCAATCGGAGCGGGTTGAGCGCGCGGCAGAGGCAATCATGCACGCGTGCATTCGGGCGGGCGGTACCGTGACGGGCGAGCACGGCGTGGGCGCCGACAAGATCCGCTACCTCCCGCTCGTGTACGATCCGCACACGCTGGGCGCTATGCGGGACGTCCAACGGGTGTTCGATCCCCTCACCGTGGCAAACCCCGGCAAGGTGCTCCCGGCGAGCGGCATTCTCGGATCGCCGACATACGAGGCCCTCGCATCGTGACCATGATCCCGACGCGATGGCGCACGCTCGTTCACGATCAGCTCGAGAGCGCCCAACGGCGGGCGCAGCAGGCCGAACGCCATCTTGCCGACGACGACGGGGGTCGTGCGTTGCAGGAGGCGTACCCCGCCGTCGTCGCGGGCGCGACAATCCGCGTCTGGATCGAGAGCCCGCCGTGGCAGCACGTGATGACGCCCGAGGCCATGCACCGACGAGTCCAGGAAAATCTGCCGAGCCTGTTCGCCGCTCTCGCGGGGATGGACGTTCAACAGGTGCTCACGAGCCCGTGGCGGACGACGGACGCTCGGAAGTATGTCGTCGAGGCGAGGGGCTTCATCGACGCGACCGCCGAATTGACGGCACCGTGGCTGGCCCAGAAATGATTGCCCAGCTCTTCCGGACCCTCCTCGGCGCGGACGCGGTGGACAATGGCGGTCCGGATGGCATCCCGATCGTTGCCCCGCGGGACGATGCGGCCACCGCGCTCGTGCTGGGCACCGCGACGCAGGAAGGGTGGCGCGTGCGCGTGTCGGGGCGGGGTCGGTGGATGCCCACCGACGCGCCGGCGGACCTCACCCTCTCGACCCGGCAGCTCGCTCGCGTCACCGACCTGAGCCCGCGCGACCTCGTGGTCACCGTCGAAGGCGGAACCCTGTGGAGCGATCTGCGTCGGGTGCTCGCCGATCAGGAAGTCTGGGTCGCGCTCGACCACGTCGGTCCCGATCGATCGGTGGGATCGATTGCCGCGACGGGAACGGGCGGGCCACTCCGCGCGGGGTTCGGGAACCTGCGCGACCAGGTGCTGGGCCTGACCCTGGTCACGGGGGACGGCCGCGTGCTGCGGCCTGGCGGTCGCGTGGTGAAGAACGTCGCCGGCTTCGATCTGGCCAAGCTCGGGCTTGGGAGCTTCGGCGCGTTCGGTGTCTTGACGAGCCTCACGGTGCGGCTGCGCACCGTGCCGCGCGCCGACGTGACCCTGGTGGTCCACGGACCGCGTGACGAGTTGCTGGCCCGCGGGCTCGACATCCTCGATCAGGGCATCACTCCCGGGGCCCTCGAGCTGCTGTCTCCCGCGGCAACCGGACACGACGCCTGGACCCTCGCCGTTCGCGTCGTGGGCCGCGACGCCGAAGTCGCGGCGATCCGTGACAGCGTCCGCGGGCTCATGCGGTCAGATACCACCGATCTCGAGCCCCGCGGCGCGGCCGCGTTCTGGTCGAACGCCATGACCCTCGCCACCCGGCATCCGACGACACTGCGACTGGGCGGGCTGCCCGGAGCGCTCGACCGGGTGTTGGATCTCTTGATTCACCATACCGCCGACGAGTGGATCGCAGCATCCGTGGGCACCGGCATCGTACGCTGGAGCGGAACCGCGAGGCTCGAAGACCTGCGCGTGCTCAGGCATGCCGCCGCGCAGATGGAGTTCCCGCTGACCCTGGAGCGCGCGCCGTGGAGTCTCCGGTCTCGCTTCGGTCACTTCGGCGCGTACCGGGAAGGTGTTGGCCGCTTGGTTGAATCCCTCCGTGAGACCTTCGATCCCGCCGGCACCCTGGTCGTGCCGCTGGGCAACGACGCGTGAGAGCGAGCGCCCTGGCCGGACTCGACCCCTGCGTCCATTGCGGGTTCTGCCTCCAGAGCTGCCCCACGTATCTGGTCACCGACGACGAGGCAGACAGCCCACGAGGACGCATCGTGTTGATGCGGGCAATGGCGGCTCGGCGCTTCGCGCCCGGTGACAGAGTTGTCGCCCACCATCTCGATCGGTGCCTGGGATGCCGCGCCTGCGAGCCTGTGTGTCCCTCGGGGGTGGAGTACGGGCCGGCCATCGAGGACGCCCGTCGCGTCCTCCACGACGCGCGGCCGCTCCATCCCGTCGTTCGCCTCACGCACGCGATCATGACGGAGCCGCTGTTTCGTCGACCGTTCCTGACCGCGGCGAGACTCGTGCGACCGCTCGCGGCCAGCCTGGCGGGCCGCAGCCGACCCGGATTCGCGCTCGGGATGCTGGCCGCGACGCGACCGCTACACACTCACAAAGCGAGACACGGACCCCCGACGGACGGAACCGGCACTCCGGTCGCGCTCTTCCGCGGCTGCATCATGGACGATCTGTTCTCCCACGTGCACGACGCCACGGAGCGCGTGCTCACGGCCAACGGCTACGCACTCCACGGTGCCGCAGGCCAGGGGTGCTGCGGCGCACTCCACGTGCACGCGGGCCAGCACGAGGCCGGCCGTGAGCTGGCCCGCCGAAACGTCGAGGTTTTTTCGTCCCGTCCCGACGGTGCCATCATCGCGGTCAATGCCGCGGGCTGTGGAGCCATCCTCAAGGAATACGGCCGGCTGCTCGAAGGCGACCCGCTCCAAACCCAAGGGGAGATGCTCGCCGCCAGCGTCCGGGATGTGAGTGAGCTCTTGAGCGCTCGAGGTCCCGCGCCCGGCGCTCGGCTCGACCTGCGAGTGGCGTACGACCCACCGTGCCACTTGGCGCACGCGCAGCGGATCACTGCCGAGCCCGAAACGCTCCTCGACGCGATCGAAGGTCTGGAGCGGGTCCGCCACCATGAGGCGGACCTCTGCTGTGGGAGCGCGGGAAGCTACTCGCTGGCCCAGCCCGCAGTCTCGCTAGCAGTACTGGATCGAAAGGTCGCCGCCATCCGGGACGCGGGGCCCGACGTGGTGGCGAGCGGCAATCCCGGGTGTATCATGCAGATCGGTGCGGGACTCCTCGCAGCCGGCCTCACTATACCCGTCGTCCACCCGGTTGAGCTTCTCGATTGGTCGTATGAACGAGCCGGACGATACGCGTACTGAGACCCAGCGGGACGACTTCCCCGCTCAGACGGTCTTCCTCCTCGACGAGGAGGCATTGCCGCTGGCACAGGAGAGCGAGGTGCTCAACGGCGCCGCCGTGGCCGAATACGAGAGCAGCTCGGTCAGCCTGGCTGGCGCGGGTGCCGTCACGTGTATCCAGGGAGTGCTCACCAGTGACGTCGAGGCACGCGGTGAGCGAGGGTTCGTCTACGGTGCGGTGCTCACACCCAAGGGCATGATCGTGAGCGACCTCTGGGTCGCGCGCGGAGTGGGTGAGATCCTCACCTTCGGGCCGGGTCCAGCACGGGCCGCTATCCTGCAGGTCTTCCATCGATACTTCCCTCCGCGCCTGGCCCACGTTCTCGACCGCACCACCGAGTTGACCGTGCTTCGCGCCGTGGGACCTGAGGCGGTGGGGCGCGCGCGCACCGCGGGCTTCCCCATACCCGAGCCCGGGAATACGGCCGACGCGTCGATCCGCGGCGTGGATTGTCTCGTCTCGCGGCCGCCGGATGACGGCCCCTTCGCGTTTCAGATCTCGTGCGTGCGGAGCGGAGCGGAAACCCTGCGCGATGTCCTAGGCGCCGCCGGCATCCTGCCTGGCGACCCGCCTCTGCTCGAGTTGGCGCGCATCCTCGCCGGCTGGCCACAGGTCGGGACCGAGATCGGGCCCAAGACCCTGCCGCAGGAAGTGCGGTTCGACGAGATCGACGGCGTGTCGTACACGAAGGGCTGTTACACCGGACAGGAGACCGTGGCCCGCGTCCATTTTCGGGGCCACCCCAACCGCTGGCTGGGCGGCTTGATGTGGGATGACCCTCCGGATCCCGACGACCCCACCGTCGAGCGCGACGGCAAGGACGTGGGTCGCGTGACCAGCATCGCCTGGGTCCACCGGTACAACGGCTACCTGGGGCTGGCGCTACTGCGCCGAGAGGTGGAACTCAACGCCACGGTCGATGCGGCCGGTGCTTCCGCGCAGGTCGTGGGCCTCCCGTTCGACAACCGGTGACGCGGCGCTGGCGGGGCGTCGGCCCCGGCATCATCGTCGCCGCTGCGTTCATCGGGCCCGGCACGGTCACGACTGCCACCCTCGCCGGCGCGCGCTTCGGCGCGCAACTCATCTGGGCCCTCGTGTTCGCGACCGTCGCGACCATCGTGCTTCAGGAGATGAGCGCGCGACTCGGGCTCACGACCGGCGCCGGGCTCGGCACGGCTCTTCGGGCGGTCCGCGGTCCGCGATGGCTCGGGATTTCTCTCGCCGCACTCGCGGCGACTGCCGTGGTGAGCGGTGCGGCCGCCTACGAGGCCGGGAATCTCACCGGTGCGGCGTTGGGTCTCGAGGCGATGACCGGCGTCCCGCTCAGAGGGTGGGTGGCACTCGGCGCCATCGTGGCCGGACTGCTGCTCTGGAGCGGCCGGTACATACTCCTCGAGCGGGTTCTCGCGGCCTGTGTGGCGACGATGGGCGTGATGTTCCTCGCCACGGCCATTCTCGTGGCGCCCGCGGTCGGCACGCTGCTCGAGGGCGCGGTGTGGCCCCGACTCCCGTCCGGCGCCGACGTGACGGCGCTTGCCCTCATCGGCACCACGATCGTTCCGTACAACTTGTTCTTGCACGCTGCCGCCGTGCGCGAGCGGTGGTCCGGCCCGGAAGACCTGCCGGCCGCGCGGTGGGATCTGGTGCTGGCCATCGGCCTCGGCGGCGTGGTGTCGGCCGCCGTCGTCGTTACGGCGGCGTCGGCGCTCGACGGCACGCAGGTCCGCTCGGCGTCAGACATGGCTGCGCAGCTCGAGCCCCTGCTCGGCCGCTGGGCAAGCCACGCATTCGCGCTGGGCTACGCGGCCGCGGGAGTGTCATCCGCTATCACCGCGCCGCTCGCCGCCGCCTACACCGTGCTCGACACCCTGGGGCGTGGCCGAGACGTGCGGCGCCCTACGGCGCGCCTGGTGTGGGGTGGCTGTGTGATCGTCGGGGCGGTCACGGCGTTGGCCAGCCTTCGTCCGGTGCCGCTCATCGTGCTGGCACAGGTCGTGAACGGTCTGGTCCTCCCGATCATCGCCGTCGTGCTGCTGATCGCCATGAACGATCGCAGTCGCCTGGGGGACCACGTGAACACCTGGCGAGGAAACGTTGCCGGAGGCATCGTCGCGCTCCTGTGCGCGGTCCTCGGTCTCCGGGCCGTTTGGCTCGCGCTGTGAAGGTTTTCGTCACCGGTGGCTCCGGGCTCCTCGGCAGCCACACCATCGAGCGGCTGGTGGCATCGGGGTGCCGAGTCCAGGCGCTCACCCGTTCGGAGCCCGCCCGTCGATTCGTGACCAGCCTCGGTGCCGCGCCGCTTCATGGCACTGTCAAGGACGAAGCAACCTGGCGCGCGCTGGACCCCGTCGATGCCATCGTGCACTCGGCGGCGCTCGTCACGACGCCGACCGACTGGGCCACGTACGAGCGCGTGAACGTGGACGGCACCCGCCATGCCGTCCAGGCGGCTGCGCGGACGAACGCGCGCCTCATTCACATCTCCTCCGTCGCCGTGTACGGCCGTCAGGCGGCCGCCGGCAGCGGCAGCGCCGTCGCCGAGGACGCCCCCTTCGGGGCGATCGCCGAAACGGACTACTACGCACGGTCCAAGCGGCTCGCGGAAGAGGTGCTGTGGCACGAGAGCGAGCGTCTCGGCGTGTCGGCGGTGGCGCTCCGGCCGTGCGTCATCTACGGGGAGCGCGATCGTCTCTTGATGCGGCCGGTATTGCGCGCGATGCGGTTCGGTATCGCTCCACTCGTAGGGTCCGGCGAGAACCGGCTGGCCATGGTCTACGTCGGCAACGTGGTCGACGCCTTGGTCGCCGCGCTGGATCGCCCGAACGCGACCGGCCCGTTCAACACGGCGAACGACGGCGGGTTCACGCAGCGGGAGTTCTACGAGATCATCCGGGATGCGAGTGGCCGTCGTCTGCGCCTGATGCGTATTGCACCCCGCACCGCCGTGGCCGCCGGCAAGGTGTGGCACGCGGTGACCCACCTGATCCACCCGAAGCGCTATCGGGGTGTCGGCGCGTCGAGCGGACACTTCCTGGCGCGCGAGAACCCCTACACGTCGGCCAAGGCGGTGCGTGAGTTGGCGTGGGTGCCGACCACCGAGCCCCACGAGGCGTTGCGTCGCACGGTCCGGTGGTTTGTGGAACGGGCGGGGTGACCGGAATGATCGTGGGCTGGTTGATGGAGCCGACCGCCGGGGGTTATGCGAACGAGTCGACGGTTGAGAACGGTCTTTTGAAGCTTTGAACGGTCGCATCGAGCCTTCACCACGCCGATTCGAAGCTTCAAAACGCGATATCGAAGCTCCAAAACGGCGATCGGAAGCTTCAAAACACGATATCGAAGCTTCAAAACGGCGATCGGAAGCTTCAAGACAGCGATTCGAGGCTTCAACACGGCGATTCGAAGCTTGAAAACGACGATTTGAAGCTTGGAAACGATCATTTGAAACGGTCGATCGACGCGCGCAACTGATGTGATGCCAACGAGTTAACCCATCGGTGTTGAACATGTGGTAGTGGTTGGGTTGGGGTTGGTCGTCGCTGCCTGCGTGTTGGTGACTATGTTCTTCATCATTCGAGGCACTGCATGAATTCAGCGATGGTCTGGAGGTGGTTTGTCCACGGACCTCCGAAGCCCGAGCACATGATCAGTGCGCGGGTGGGCCTGATAGGACGGCAGGCGACAACGTGACGCAGGGCATCTGCCAGAGGGCCTTCTGAGATCATGAAGACCGACGACGGAAGCAGGCTGCGGATTCTCACAGGGGTATGGATGGGCGGAGGCACAGGCTTGCTGCTGGGACTGTGGGCCCGCTATGCCGCTGTCAACGACATCGGGCTCCTGGGCCAGACTCCGTTCCCGCCACAGTTCTTCCTGTACGCCTATGTGGTTTGGGGGGTCGCGGCCGGTGTATTGGCGGCCGTCCTCGCCCCGATGGCGCGCAACAAGATAGTGGGCTTTGCGTTCGGAAGCCTGGTATTCACGGGCCTGTTCGTGGCGCTGGCAGTGTTGGCCAGGGATTCAGCGCTGGACCTCCGGGCGGTCGTCGCAGTTGGCGTTATCGGTGGTGGGATCGGAGGCATGCGGGTGTTCCCTCTGTGGGTCGAGTACATATCGGGGCCACGAGGGCCCACGCCTCGAGGTGATCGAAGGAAGGACTAGCATCACTCTGCATTCGCTCACATCGGTCGTGTGGCTGGTGCAGGGGCACGGCCCAAACCGGTTTCCAGAGTTGACCGGATCTCGCCTACGCCGGCAGCACGAACGATGGCACGACCTTCACACGCCTGGCGAGCCCTCGCCTAACGTCCGATACACTAGTGTCCGACCAGCCACCTCGCTTCAAATCGTGGGGGTTGGAGGAGGTCTTCCTCAACGAGGGTATCTATCGAACCCGACGCAGCCAGCACAAAGTGCCACACTACGGCTAGAGTCTCGTCATACGCAGTACTGTGCCACACAACCGCGACTGACTCGCGCGAGTTCCGCGGCCGCCTGTAAGCATTCTCGCCTCACCGCCGCTCGAACCTGATCACGGATTCCCCGCTCCCGGTCAGCACCTCCACCACGTCGCCCGCTCGTTCCCGGTAGCCAAACAGCACGGTATCGCCGCGCAACGGGCGCACCTCGGGAATCGGCGCGCGGAGACGCCAGCGCCTGATGAACCATGCACCGCCCGGCAGCTGCGCGAACTCCACCGTGCCACCTACCTGCGGTTCGGGGGCCCAACGTGGCAGGTTCGCGTAGTGGTACTCGAGCCGTCGGAGCGCGACCGTGGCGCTGTCGACCCACAACACCCCCTTGATGTCCGGGATGCGCCGCCCGGCCACCGGCTCGAACCCGAGGCCCACGAGCACCGTGTCGGCGTCGCGCCGCTTCTCCAAGCGAAAACAGTGTTCGGCGAGGAACTCCTCGGAGACGAGCACCCGTGCATCCGGTCCGTAGTAGATGGGGCCACCCGGCGCATCCTGCACGAACCCCAGGGTCATCAGCCGCTCGGGCGGCAGGGTCCCAAACGGCCAGGAGGCAAACCCGGTGCCCACCTGCTCGCCCTGTGACATCAGGCCGGCATACCGGTCGAGCGTGCGTTCGACCGTGACCGTCCAGAACCGATACCGTCGCGCGTCTTGCTCCCACTCGGTGGCGGCGAGCGCTTTCTGGATCTCCTCCCATAGCGTGGCCGCGGCCGCGCCTTCGTCGGGGCGGCCGCGACACGTGCGCTCGCCCTCGACCGTAAACGCGGGGAGCTCCACCCGCACCAGCATCAGCTCGATGCGCGGCTCCACGGTCTGCCCGCCCGCCAGGACGATCGGATCCGACTCCCAGCGCTGGTACCCAACTACGAGCGTGCGCAGCGTGAACGTCCCCGGCCGTTCGGCGCGCAGGGTGAAGCGGCCGGTCGGGTCCGTCATGGTGCGCGCGGCTTCGACACCCGCACTGTCCATCAAGAGCACGAACGCGGCCGGGACCGGACGACGGTTCAGCGCATCGACGATCTCACCGCGGACGAGCTGCGCGGCAAGCGATCCGGGGAACGCCGCCATCACCCCACCGGTGACCGTGAGCACCACACCTGCCCAACGCCGTCCTGCCCTGCGCCCCAACCGGCGCCGTGTCGACACGGCGACCCTTCTACGGAAGATCAGCACCCTCCGGGGCGGGCGACGGGTCCGGGTTCCCGATGTCCAGCGTAACCTTCCACGTGCCGTCCTCCATGCGGCGCCAGATGGTGACGTAGCTCCCGGCACTGGTGCCGATCGTGCCGTCAGGCGCCGTGACGCGCATCTGGTAGCGGCCGCGCGTGTAGCCCAGGTCGCCCGAGGCCGCGATCTCCCCGCTTTCGGGCTCCCAGGTGAGGCTGAAATTGGGATCCTGAAATGCCGGTCCCAGGAACGCCCGGATCGCCTCGTGTCCAATCACCGGCTGGGCCTGACGGAACTGCATCCCATCCGTGGCGAAGTACGAGACCCAACCCTCGACGCCCTGCTCCGCGGTCGCCTGCGCAAACGCGCGATCTGCCTGGAACAGATCTTCCACGGTGGCGGTCGTGCCCGCTCCGGTGCACGCCGCCATGGCCAGCACCATCATCACCCCGATTCGCTTCGACACTTGGTCCTCCTTCCGGAAGTCATCCCGCGCTGGCCATACCAGCGACCGGACGGGTAGTATTGCACTTCGTACATAACCCTCGACTCTCGCCCATCGATACCATGTCACGTTTCGCCTCCATACTCGTCGCACTCGCCATCGTCCCTGGCAGCGCACTCGCTCAATACGCCCAGGTCGACGGGGCGGTGCAAGAGGTCACGCCCCGGATGGTGGAGATCCGGCACCACCTGCACCAATACCCCGAACTCGGCAACCGCGAATTCGAAACCGCAAAACTGATCGCCGAGCAGCTCCGCGCGCTGGGCTTCGACGAGGTCCGGACCGGGGTGGCGCACACGGGCGTGGTCGGCATCCTGCGCGGCGGCCGTCCCGGACCCGTGGTAGCCGTCCGCGCCGACATGGACGCGCTCCCGGTCACCGAGGCCACGCCGTTCCTGTTCAAATCGACTCAGCGCACCACCTATGCCGGGCAGGACGTGGGCGTCTCCCACGCCTGCGGACACGATATCCACATGGCGGTGCAGCTCGGCCTCGCAGGCGTCTTGGCGTCGCTGCGCGACGAGCTGCCGGGCACAGTCGTGTTCATCTTCCAGCCTGCCGAAGAGGGCCCGCCACCCGGAGAGCGGGGCGGCGCCGAGCTGATGGTCGAGCTGGGCGTGCTGGAGTCCCCGCGCCCCGCGGCGATCTTCGGGCTGCACACGTTCTGGAACATGGAGGTGGGCAAGGTGGGGTACACGCCGGGCCCCGCGCTCGCCGCCGCCGACCACTTCTGGATCACCATCAAGGGCAAAGGTGCCCACGGCGCCTCGCCCGACCTGGCCGCCGATCCCGTCGTCATGGCGGCCCAGGCCGTGACGGCCTTGCAGACCATCCGCTCCCGCAACCTGTCGCCCATGGAACCGGGCGTATTGACGGTGGGGCTCATCCAGGGCGGCACCCGGTTCAACATCATTCCGGACGAGGTGCGGATGGAGGGCACCGTCCGCAGCTATAGCGTGGACGTGCAGGACCTGGTGGAGCGTCGCATGCACGAGATCCTGGCCGGCGTGACGAGCGCCGGGGGTGGCACCTACGAGCTGACCTACGACCGCGGCATTCCGGTCACGGTCAACGACGTGGCGCTCACCGAGCGCATGGTTCCGTCGCTGGAGCGGGCGCTTGGCACGGACAACGTCGTGCGTATCCAGCCGGCCACCGTCGCCGAGGATTTCTCGTACTTCGCCAACGTCGTTCCCGGGCTGTACTTCCGACTGGGCACGCTCGCGCCCGGAGGGTCGTCGGGGAATCACCACACGCCGACCTTTCAAGCCGACGACGGCGCGATTCCCGTGGGCATCACGTCGATGGCGTACCTGGTGTGGGATTTCCTGTCGGCGAAGCAGAACTAGATGGGCAGCCGGGCACTCAACGGGTGAAGTAGTCCGGCTCGTTCCCCGGCATCCACTTGATGTTGCAGCCCACACTCGGTCGCTGCTCCTTGGAGACGCTCTTTCCGGCGTTGAGGGCGTCGAGCGCGGCACGCAGATCCCTGCCGGTCACCGGCACATCGTTCGCGGGACGGCTGTCGTCGAGCTGCCCGCGGTAGACGAGCGTCCGCTCCTCGTCGAACACGAAGAAGTCCGGCGTGCACGCGGCGCGGAAGGTCTTGGCCACCTCCTGCGTCCCGTCATAGAGAAAGGGGAAAACCCAGTCCTCGGCTTCTGCCAGTTCCTGCATGTGCGTGGGGCTGTCGTCGGGATACGCCGCGACGTCGTTGGAGTTGATGGCCACGAACGCCACACCCTTGGGCTGGTACTCCCGCGTGAGCCGGCCGATCTCCTTCAACACATGCTTCACAAACGGGCAGTGATTGCAGATGAACATCACGACGATGGCCACCGACCCGCGGTCGTCAGCCGGCGTGACCCGGCGTCCGTACACGGCGTCTCGCAGGGAGAAGGCGGGGAGTTCGGTCCCCAGGGGAAGCATCGTCGATGGGGTAGCGGCCATGGCAGGTCCTCCGGCTGTACGGTCGCACACGGTAGCTCGCCGGGTGCGCCAGCCCGCAATGTAGCCCATCCCGCGGAGGCCGGCCAAGCGCTTGACCCGCCGTCACGGGCCCGGCACTATGCACCACCATGACTGATCATCACGTGTCGGACCGGGTGCGCGAGATCGCGGTGGAGCGCCACCATGACGGGAGTGTGGCGCAGAAGACCGATCGGGTCGCGCTCGAGGAACCGCTGGAGGTACGGTTGTCGGGTACCCCACTGGCGGTCGTCATGCGGACACCCGGTGACGACGACCACCTGGTGACCGGCTTTCTCCTCACCGAAGGCATCCTGCTGGCTCCCGACGAGATCGCGACGCTCGAGCGCCTGGACAACTCCCGCATCGACGTTCGGCTTCGAGAGGGCATCGACGTGGACCCGAGTCGCTTTCAGCGAAACCTGTTCATGTCCAGCTCGTGCGGGGTGTGTGGCAAGGCGGCGATCGAGGCCGTTCAGATCTTCGCCCGGCCGGCAAAGCCCTTCACGGTTCGACGCAAGGTGCTTCGCGGTCTCACCGCGGAGCTCCGCACGCAGCAGCCGACGTTCGACGCGACCGGTGGACTGCATGCCGCCGGACTGTTCGACCTCAAGGGACGGGCCATCGTGGTCCACGAGGACGTGGGGCGGCACAATGCCGTGGATAAGGCCATCGGGGCGGCCGCCGTGGCGCACTGGCCGCTCCCCCCCTCTCTGCTGGTCGTCTCCGGGCGCCAGAGCTTCGAGATCGTCCAGAAGGCCGCCGTGGCCGGAATCGGTGGTGTGGTCGGGGTCTCCGCCCCATCGTCGCTGGCCGTGGAGCTGGCAGACGGCCTGGACATGCTCCTGGTCGGGTTCTCGCGCGACCCGAGCTACAACGTGTACGCCGGCCACGGGCACCTTGCCGACTGACCGACCGCGTTGCCCCGCTCCGCGGAATCGCTAGTTTCCAAATTGGATATGACGGTCACCGCGATCCCCACCAATCACCAGTTGATCGAGCAGTGCCGCACCGAGCCGGCCCCGCTCTTGCCATTGCTCCATGCGTTCCACGAGCGCGATGGGCACCTCTCGGAGGAGGCACTGCGGGAAATCGCCGGCGCGCTCAAGATTCCGATCGCGGAGCTGTTCGGCGATGTGACCTTCTACCACCATTTCGCCAGGGAACCGCAGGGATACGGGGTGCCGAGAGTGTGCACCGGACCCGTGTGCGCGCACCGTGGCGGGTTGGAGCTGCTGGAGGCGCTCCGCGAGACCGGGGCGCGGCCCATGCCGTGCGCGGGCCGCTGCGACGAGCCCGTTCCGGTGCTCCGCGGTGGGGAACTGCTCGTCGGCACTGCCCCGAGGTCGCTCGTGACGAAGCCGTCGCCGATCCCGGCTCCCAACCCCGGTGGGATCGAGGAATGCGTGTTCGCCCACATCCGGGAACCGGGTCGCGCGACGCTCCAGGGCTATCGGCGCACCGGCGGGTACGAAGCGCTCGAGCGCGTGGTGCGATCCGGAGCACCCGCCGACGTGCTCGCGGCCATTGCCGACAGCAAGCTGGCGGGGCGCGGTGGAGCGGGATTCCCCACCGGCACCAAGTGGACCGCGGTGGCCGACGCTCCGGGGACCCCCAAGTCGATTGTCTGCAACGCCGACGAGGGCGAGCCGGGCTGCTTCAAGGACCGCGCGCTGCTGGATCACGACCCGCACGCAGTGATCGAGGGAATGGCCTTGGCCGCGTACGCCACCGGTGCCACGCGCGGATTCATCTACCTGCGATACGAGTACCCCGACACGTTTGGCATCCTCGCGCAGGCCATTGCCGATGCGGAAGCCGCCGCCCTCCTCGGCGACAACGTGTTGGGCACCGACTTCACCTTCCGGCTGTACCTGCGGCGCGGTGCCGGCGCCTACATCTGCGGCGAAGAGGGCTCGCTCCTCAACAGCCTGGAGGGAAAACATCCCTTCCCGCGCAACCGCCCGCCGTTTCCGGTCACGCACGGATACGAGAACCTCCCGACGGTGGTGAACAACGTCGAGACGCTCGCGGCGGCCACGGCAATCGTGCGCCGCGGCGCCGAGTGGTATCGCGGACTCGGCATGAACGGGCAGGCCGGGACCAAGGTGATCAGCCTGTCGGGCGACATCCGGCGGCCGGGGAACTACGAGGTTCCGCTGGGGCTACCACTCGAGACCCTGTTGCACCAATGGGCGGGAGGTCCCGAGGTCGGACGAGCGATTCAAGCCGTGACCATGGCGGGACTTTCGGGCGGGTTCCTGGCGGGCAAGGATCTCGACGTCACCCTCGACGAGCCGAGCATCCGCAGCAAGGGCTCGTTCCTGGGCGCGGGCGGGATCATGGTGTTCGACGACCGTCATGACATGATCGCGGTCGCACGAGACGCGATGGCGTTCTTCGCGCACGAGTCGTGCGGCAAGTGCTTCCCGTGCCGGATCGGCACCCAGCGCATCACGGAGCGGCTCGCCGGAGAGGCGGGACCCACCGACCTCTCGGCGTGGATCGACGAGGTGGCCGACCTCGGACAGACGATGAAGGCGATGAGCGCCTGCGGGCTCGGCCTCGCGGCACCGCTCATTACCGAGAGCCTGCTCAAGTACTTCCCGAAGGACGTGGCGCGGCATGTCGAGCGCACCGGCCACGACGCACGAGGTGACCGATGATCGCCAATCCGACTGACGCCAAGAGCGAGTCGCTGACGCTCGACGGGAAGGAAGTGTCGTTCACTCCGGGCGAGACCATCTACGAGGTGGCCACGCGGCATCGCAAGCGGATCCCCACCCTCTGCTACGACGAGCGCCTCGAGCCGTTCGGCGGCTGCCGCCTGTGTGCCGTCGAGGTGGAGGGCTCGCGACTCCCGGTGGCGTCCTGCACCACGAAAGCCACGCCGGGCATGCAGATCCGTACGAGCACCGCCAGCGTCGAGAAGCACCGGCGCACTCTGCTGGAGATGGTGGCGTCGGAGAATCGGGAAATCGACGTCGATCCGCTGCGAGGCTATGCGTCACAGGAGCTGTCAACGCTGCTGGACCGCTACGACGCCCGCACCGGCCGCTTTGCCGGCGCGCAGTCCGGATCGAGCCGGCCGGACGACGACAACCCGTTCATTCTCCGCGACTACGATCTCTGCATCTCCTGCTACCGCTGCGTGCGCGTCTGCGCCGAACAGGAGGGCGACCACGCCATCAGCGTGATGAGCCGCGGGTTCCACACGCAGATCACGACCGAGTTCGAGGGCCTGCTCAAGCACTCGGCCTGTACCTTCTGCGGTCAGTGCGTGCAGACCTGTCCCACGGGTGCGCTGGCCGACCGGAAGGCCATGCGATTTGCGCACCTGTCCGGCGAGACGAAGCAGACCAGAACCATCTGTCCGTACTGCGGCGTGGGGTGCTCAGTCGACATCCTCACCAAGGACAGCACCATGGTGGGCGTGCTCCCCGCTATGGACGGCCCGGCCAACCTCGGCGCGCTCTGTGTGAAGGGCCAGTTCGCCTGGGACTTCGTGCAGCACCCCGACCGACTGGCGACGCCGCTGGTGCGCGGAGCGGACGGCGAATTGCAGCCCACCGACTGGGATACGGCACTCGACCGGGCCGCCGAGGGTTTTCGCAAGGTTGTCGACGAGCACGGCCGCCACAGCGTCTACGCGGTCGCCTCGGGTCGTGCGCCGAACGAGGCCGGCTACCTCATGCAGAAGTTCGTGCGGGCGGGCCTCGGCACCAACAACGTCGACAACTGTAGCCGGGCCTGACACGCTCCCACGGTCGCCGGTCTGGCGGCCTCGATCGGACGCGGCGCCATGTCGAACCCCCTGGCCGACATGGAGAAGCCCGACGTGATCTTCTGCATCGGCACCAACATGACGGAGTGCCACCCGGTCGCCGCCACCCGGCTCAAGCGCGCGATCGCGCGGGGTGCCAAGATGATCGTGGCCGATCCCCGTCACATTGGCCTCGCGGACCTGGCCGACCTCTACCTCCCGATCAGGGTGGGATCGGATGCGGCGCTGCTGCTCGCGATGGCGCACGTGATCGACCGCGAGGGGCTGGTCAACGAACAGTTCATCGGCGACCGTACGGTCGAGGGTGAGAAGTTCCTCGAGCACGTGAAGCAGTTCCCGCCGGAGTGGGCTGCAGAGATCACCGGGGTGCCCGCCGAGGACATCGAGCGAGCGGCACTCTGGTACGGAAAAGCCGATCGGGGAGCCATCTACTACACGCTCGGCATCACGGAGCACATCTGTGGGGTCGACAACGTCCAGAGTCTGTGCAACCTGGCCCTCATGACCGGCAACATCGGCCGGGAGGGGACGGGCATCAACCCGATGCGGGGCCAGAACAACATTCAGGGAGCCGGAGACACGGGAGCGATTCCCAACAACTATCCCGGCTTTCAGCCCGTCACCGATCCCAAGAACCAGGAGAAATTCCGGCGGGCTTACGGCCGCACTGTCGATCTCGAAAAGGGGATCACGAAGGTCACGGCGCTCGAAATGGCCGGTGACCAGATTAGGGCCATGCTCATCGACGGGGAAAACACGGTTGTCTCCGACCCCGACCGCCACCACTGCGAGCATGCGCTGAAGAGCCTCGATCATCTGGTGGTGATCGACATCTTCCTCACCGAGACCGCTGAGCTTGCGGACGTCGTGCTGCCGGCCGCGGCGTGGGGGGAGACCGATGGCTCGCAGACCAACACGGAACGCCGGGTTCAGCGGTTGCGCGCGGCCGTCCCGCCGCCGGGAGACGCCAAGCCCGACTGGTGGATCATCAGTCAGCTGGCACGGCGACTCGGATTCCAGGGTTTCGAATTCACGGACGCCAAGGGCGTGTTCAACGAGCTGTGCAGCCTTTCTGTCACCTACGCCGGACTGGACTGGGACCGCATCGAGCACGGCGAGTATCAGTGGCCGGTTCCCGAACCCGGGCACCCGGGCACACCCATCCTGCACCAAGGCACGTTCGTCAACGGTCGCGGGATCTTCCACCTGATCTCGTACCGGGATCCCGCCGAAACGATCGACGACGAGTACCCGGTATGGCTCACCACCGGCCGGCGGCTCCAGTCATACCACACGCGCACACAGACCGGACGGTCGGCGGGGATCGACTACTTTTTGTCCGAGGAGAGCCTCGAGATCCATCCGGACGACGTCGCGGCATGGGGGCTCCGCGATGGCGGCTGGGCCCGCATGCACAGTCGGCGTGGCTGCGTGCTGATCAAGGTTAAGGAAACGCGTCGCTCGCCGAGAGGCACCGTGTTCGCGAGCTTCAGCTTCAACGACGTGCCGGTCAATATCCTGACTGGCGGGGGGTACGATCCCGTCACCCAGACCGCGGAGCTCAAGGTTTGCCCCGTGCGGGTGGAACCGGCTGAAGCGCCGTCGGCGAGGCAGGGCGTGGCATGAACACGGCGGGCACGGCAACCCACTCAGCCGGCCTTCGCGACCGGGTGCTCGGGCTCGATCGCAAGGTTCCGGTGCTCGACGGGCGGCTCCTGCCGTACATCAACCTCGACAACGCCGCGACCACGCCGCCGCTCCGCGACGTGGTCGAGACCGTCGAGCGCTTTCTGCCGTACTACTCCAGCGTGCACCGCGGTTCGGGGTTCAAGTCGCGACTCAGCACCATGGTGTACGATCAGGCACACGAGATTCTGGCGCGCTTCGTCGGGGCGGACCCGGCAGGGAACACCGTCATCTTCGGGAAGAACACCACCGAAGCCATCAACAAACTGTCCTACCGCATTCCGCTCCGGGATGACTCGGTGGTGCTGAGCACCGTCATGGAGCACCACTCGAACGACCTCCCGTGGCGGAACCGCGCCACCGTGGTGCACGTGGGAGCCACACCCGATGGCCGGCTTGACGAGGACGACTTCGATCGGCAGCTCCAGCGGCACGCCGGCCGAGTGGCGATCGTGACCGTGACCGCCGCGTCGAACGTGACCGGGCTCATCCAGCCGGTGCACCGACTGGCCCGCAAAGCACACGCCGCGGGAACGCTGATCATGGTGGACGCCGCCCAGTACGCACCGCATCGGGCGGTCGACATGAAGCCAGACGACGATCCCGAGCATCTGGATTTCGTCGTGCTCGCCGGACACAAGATGTACGCACCGTATGGGACGGGCGCGCTCGTTGGACCGAAGGAGTTTTTCCTGCGGTCGGGGCCGGAATACCCGGGCGGCGGGACCGTCGACGTCGTGACGCTCGACGAGGTGCACTGGGCCGGGATGCCCGACCGGGACGAGGCCGGAAGCCCGAACGTGATCGGCGCCGTCGCCATGGCCAAGGCGGCGCAGGTGCTGATGGAGATCGGAATGGATACGGTAGCGGCGCACGAGGCGGAGCTTACCGCCTATGCGCTCGAGAGCCTCCGGACGGTACCGAAGATCCGTCTGTACGGTGACTCGGACCCGAAACGAGCGGCACAACGCGTCGGTGCCATTCCGTTCAACATCGATGGGATCTCGCACTACCTCGTGGCTGCGGTGCTCGGCTACGAGGGTGGAATCGGCGTGCGGTCGGGATGTTTCTGCGCCCATCCATACGTCGTGCACTTGCTGCAACTACCCGAACGGGAGCGGGAGGCGTGGAAGGACAAAGTGCTCGCCGGCGACAAGTCGGACATGCCGGGTTTGGTGCGGGCGAGCTTCGGGTGCTACAACACCACGGCGGATGTCGATCACTTGATCGAGATGTTGCAACGGGTGGCCGGCGGGGACTACCGAGCGGACTACCGGCTCCACGGATCGAGTGGCGAGTACGTGCCCGCCGGGTACGTCGACCCGTTACCGAATTACTTCACCCTCGGGTAACGCCGTCCGGGTCCTGCACCGGGCCGTGACCCTGACGCGTCACGCCACCTACCGCTCCGTGGACACGCGCGCCGTATCCCGCGCCATGACCGAGTCTGGGAGGACCGAATCCGGCGGAGGGGGCACCACGACAGCGGGAGCGGAGTCGAGGGACTGGTCCGCGTCCTCCGATCGATCGGTACACGACACCGAAACTACCGTTGCCACCACGATGACGAGCCATTTCATGCACCCACCTCCGGTTGCCCCAAGGGGTGAGACCACGGGTCGCGACCGCAAGTTAGCGTTGTGGACGGCGCCCGACCGACCGCGCGTGTCCGGCCAGGGCACTTCCGCATGACGGACCGTCGAACGTTCCTATCGATGGTGACGGGCTCGATCGCCGGTCTCGTGACCCGCCCGTCGTCGCTCGGCGCCCGGGTGGATGCCCTCACCGTGACCGCCGAATCGACACCGTTCTATCGCCAGCCCGATGGCCAGACCAGTCTCGTCAGGTTCCTCGCCACGGGGATCGATGCCCCGGCAGGTAGGCTGCGCGTGTACGATCGCAGCCGCCGACTCCTCGGCACCGCCGGCGTCCTGCCATCCAACGATGGGCTGTTCGGTGAACTCTGGCTCGGGGTCGAGAACCAGTCACTGCTCGTGAGCGAGCTGGAAGCACCGGGCATTCGCGGCATCCATCGGACCACC
>Ga0224497_10000102_pt1 | contig 70262 bp, 63 predicted proteins | sample SF_Jul11_sed_USG_4_FD_167970 | JGI IMG/M metagenome (GOLD analysis project Ga0224497, IMG submission 167970) | Sediment microbial communities from San Francisco Bay, California, United States - SF_Jul11_sed_USGS_13 | ecosystem: Environmental > Aquatic > Marine > Sediment | place: USA...
TGACGCAAAAGTTCCAGCAACGCCAAGAATTGCGCCGACGACGAGCCCGCATGGTGCTGCTATTTGGCGATGAGACTCACTCATTTCATTCACTCCCGGAACTTCCGCTTTGGGTCATTTGCGGATCCCCATGATACGCCGAAAGCGGCCGCTCGAGCCGCTGGTATTGACGGTATAGTGGACCTCGCCATTCACGGAAAGCAGCCATTCGTGAGCGGCAAGTTTTGGGATCAGAACGAAAATTCCGAGCGGAAAGTATTGGCCGATAATCCACTTTGTATCCGCGTGCCGCGTTCCAGCCGCATCAATCCGAAAAGTGCCGGAATTTCGGGCCAATTCCGCCTAAGAGTGACGGAGTTATGTCCTGAGGTTCAGCAGTGGTTCTTGGTAATAAAGATTTGAAAAACGACATCTGTATTTCAATGACTTGCGCCCTCATGGCTAGAATGAACGATTGTAAACACTTCAAAAATGACCAGTACAGTGATTTTGGATGCATCGAAACGGAATAAACATTTAAAATTCTAATCATCGTTAGATTTTCAAATTCTTTTCACTCGTATAACCTAGTACGGCCATAATCTACCGTTCGTAAGCGGTTAGAGTCGGCCAATACTTGCCGCTCGAGCTCCCTCGTTGTTTCCCAGAATTTGCCGCTCACGAATGGCCGCTTTCGGCGAATGGCGAAGTCCGCTATACCCCCAATACCAGCCGCTCAAACGGCTGCTTTCGGCGTATCATGGGAGTCCGCAAATGACCCAATCCGGACATTGAAGCGGTACACATTATGTGAAATTAAGTATATTCGCGAATTGACGCGTACCGTCCATTCCGAGATACACGAATGTGAAAACCGACAAAAGCCAAGCTATCGAAAGTCGGGGACAAAACATCACGCTTCCTCATCTCGAAGCAATTTGTTATGAGCATGTGATTCCAGTCAGTTGTGCGCCGACATCATAATTATGCAGAATAATTTCTAGGTCCGATCCGGATTAATCGGAGGTAAAGGTGGCATTGTTGCGAATTTTAGGCTATTCAAGCTTGTTTCTAATGATTCTCGCACTACGCGCGGGCGCTGAAACAGTTACATTGTTCGATAACGGCTCGTTCTCAGGATCACAAGTGCAGTTGCGCAATAACATGTGCGCTGAATTTGATGAAGAGGGAATATGCACAAGCCGGTTTACCATCTACGATCAATTTGTATTGGTAAGCGACTCAGTAATTACATCGATTGAATGGCATCAGACTGAGCATAACCCGCAAAACTATGCTGGCACCTTGCTCACCATTGGTGTCGGGACTCCTTCACCTGGATCAATACTTCACGCGATTGATGTCTTAGCCAACCGCGTATTAACACCAATTCCTGATGGTGACCCTAGATTTGAGTCTATTCCAAGCGGATCATTCGAGGCGGCGGCTAGTGTTCCCGGCCTCGCTATCGATTTAGCGCCCGGTACCTATTGGTTAGGAATTCACAACAAATTTCCGCAGTTCGGCGGAGGTTCCCAATGGACCCAAACAATTGGAACTAATCAGACGGTTTCCGGCCGGTGGCAGGGGGAGGGAAATCCATGTGGAGCATTTCCTCCGAGTCCAGACGGTGGATGTCTGAAGTATTTTCCGCAAGAAGACTCGGCGTTTCGAGTAATCGGTCGACTAGGAATTCTAATCGAGATTGATATAAAACCCGGTAGTGATCCAAATTGCTTTAATTCAAATAGCCACGGCGTTATTCCGGTTGCGATATTGGGCAGCGCTGAATTTGACACGTCCCTGGTTGACCAGGGCAGTCTTTCATTTGGTGGTTTACAGGTGCGTGTGAGAGGGAATAAGGGTCCATTCTGTGGCTCAGAAGATACTAATAGCGATGGATTTGCCGACCTCGTCTGCCATTTTGAAGACGACACAAGTGCCTGGGTGGCGGGCAATAGTGGCGCGACTGTTACTGGCTCCCTGTTAGACGGGACAGCTATCGAAGGATCAGATTCAATTTGCATCGTGCCATAGTCGCCGCAGCCGTCACTTAGACCGGCCGCTCCTGGCCGGTTGCTGCCCTTGCAATCGTGCCATTGCACGAGAACTGAACGACCGCTTCCGAGCAAAGCAGACACTCGCCGAGTAGGGCGCTAGGAACTATGCAGTCACCAGCGGCACATCCAATACAATCAGTTGCTTGCAAGGCCTTGCTAACGTACACAGCGCATCCACGCCAAAGGTCGGGGCTTCACTTTGAGGACAACGGTGTGGCCACCAAAGACTCCCCGCCAGCAGACAGGGGTCATGCAACGCCCGATGCTATCGATTGTCCTTCTATTGTATCCTGATTTAATCTTTCCAGAGAGGCTAGCCCTCGGACTACACATGGCGGTCTTTACATTGTGATGGTGGACAGGTGCGCTGAATATGACTTATTCTCGGGACCGTTATAGTGTTGAGAAAGCAGCAACATTCTTGGCTTCTCTAGTTCTTGGTGATTGGGAGGGTTGACTGATGGCAGCGAAGAAGAAACGCAAAACCGCAAAAAAGAAGCGCAAGGTCACGAAGAAGAAAGCCGCAGCCAAACGTGCAGTGAAAGTGCGTCTGAAATTGACGCCAGAGCAAGAGGCGGAATTGGCTAAAGCTTTCGGTAAAGCATCCGTTCGGCGTATTAAGAACATTTCGATAGAGAAGATCGCCGGTTACCTCGCATCCGATGTTGGTATGAATTGATTGTCCGCAGTTTAGTGGATGACAATCTGCCAGACGGCTGGCGCATTGAAACTACTTCTGTGCTGTCCCGTGATGGGGACAATATAGGGATTTTGCATCCCGCAACTCTGCATGAAATTGTGGGCGATGAAATCTCTGCCATCTTAGGTCCTGCGGGCCGAGTAGCCTTAACGGAAGGAACCAACTACATCGAGGCATTGTCCGCATGTGGCGCATTGCTGCTCGGGCACAGGGAAGAGATTTCCAAAGTGTCAACGCTACTTCAGTCCGCGCGGATGAGCCGAACAACATCGTACTTGTGTTCTATTTCGGGGAATTGCCGCCAAGTGCTGACAGCGGTTCGACACATACAGACAGCTCGTGTAGCCGTAGTGGGCTGTGGCGGTATAGGTTCGCTTGCTGCCATGTTATTGGCGGGTAGTGGAATAAGGTCTTTAACGCTTGTCGATAATGACACAATCGAGGAGTCCAACCTAAACCGACAAATCGTGTGGTCAAAAGATGATATTGGTCAACTCAAGAGCGATGTGCTGGCAAGAGAGCTGCAGAGGCGATTTGACGATGTATCGTTGGCTCTTTACCCACGACGTGCAGATAGAAGCTTTCTTCAACTGCTGTTGTCGGAGAACGATGCTGTCCTGCTAACGGCAGATAGCCCTCTCGGCATAGTTCCAGCCGCGCGCCGCATCGCTGCTCGCTTGTGTTCGCTGTTGGTTACCGGCGGTTACAGTTTCAAACATGCTATTGTTACTGTAACAAATAGTCAGTCTAACTCTGCCGGTAAAGAAGGGAATTGGCAGTCTCTCGAGTTTTGCATACCCCCAAGTTTCGGGCCAGCAAACGCTCTTTTGGCCGGCGCTACAACGAGTGCTCTACTGCACCAATTATGCGAGTTAGCTGACTACGGCGCTTCATCCATCTTTGGATGGGACGTAGATACGCTCAAAAACTCTGCCTAAGTCCTAATGAGCAGTTCTGGCTTGAATTTCGTTGAGCGTTACGAACATGTCCTCGATCTAAGTGATCGTGCTCGCTCCCTCGGTTTGGCATTGTGTCGTGCCCAACGTCACTTCGGGGACTTCTTTCTAAAGACGTTACTCGCAAGAGTCGCCGGGCAAGTATTCTGGCTCCACGTTGCACTGGCAAAGAAAGTAGAACTCTTGGGGCCGCTATCAGCGAGACTGCAATTTTCAAGAAGATCAGTTACCGCCGAGCCCCCAACACTCAAACGCTTTCAATCAGAATTGTCTGCCATTAACAAATCGCTTCGGAAGCTCAGAAAATCAGCGAGAAACCATGTAGATACAAGCTTAGAATTCTTGGCGGCTGATGCTTTGACAAGGCTTGAAGATTGTTTTGCGGAAATTGAATTGTGGATCGACGATGGGCCAACCCCTGTCACAATGCTAGCGGCATCTGATGGGCTACTCCGCGACTGTATTTTGTATGAACAAACTGGTCCCGCTCGAAAGGGCAACGAACTCAGGGACCGTATCCTACAAAAAGATAGCATTCGTGCGTTATATCTGTCCGCCAATGCATACCTCGAGCTGTCTGCCGTTGACATCGTTTCCGATCTTATTTTGATTGTCGATGCCGAAAGGCCCAATGGCTTTCAGTCACTGATAGCAGATTTGGCCAGGCAGCTAGTTGACGAAGTTCGGCATGCAGAACTTCTGGCTAATCGCGTTGCTGACATGGGCTTCGAATTTGGATGTGCGCCGGTAACACTTCACAGTTGGCGAGCATACAATTCTGTTAATACACTGCCAGAAAAGCTTGCGATGCAGCACGTTCTCCAAGAGGGTGTAGGATTGGATGCCAGTGCGCGGAACGTCAAGAAGCTACAAGATATTGGAGATCTCAAATCAGCGGATCTTTACGCACAAATCGTTGCAGATGAAATGAATCACGTGCGCCTCGGCACGCGGTGGCTGAAGAGGCTTGTCGGTCGGCGAATGTGGAAAGTTGTAGCGAAGGTTGAGGACGTTTCCAAACAGATCGACCCGCTTCCGTCTATTCCGATTGCTGTTGAATTGCGTTTGGCATGTGGATTTTCACGTAATTACGTGTCAAATCGACGATTAGCCCACGGTGCCCAAGACCTGAAAGACCACCTTCCTCAATGGCACAATAACTGCGACACCTAAAGCCTTCGCGGAGCAGGACGCCCAATCTTAGGCAGCTACCAACGGCACATCCAATACAATCAACGGCTTAGGGGGGGCTTGGTAACGTACAAAGCGCGCCGGCGCTACGCATCGACGGCTACCGGTCGCTTTCTAAACTGCCGCTGAGGAACTACTGACCCAAAGTAGACATCTTCTACTCTGGACGGAGCAGCGATGATGCGTCGGGTGTCCGTCTTCAAACAAATGGAACAGACGAAGCGATTATCTAATGGAGAGCTTTGTTCCTCGTTGCCCTGACTGCGCCGAAAAAGGATTTAATCCCAAGGATACTGCCTTGCTTTATTATCTCGCTATCACAACAGACGATGGCGATACGCGATACAAAATTGGAATTACTAACCGTGCAGTTGAGCAACGGTTTAATACGCCAGACTTGGCGCGCATCCGCATTGTAAAAACATGGCGATATGCCATTGGTCGCGCTGCGGCAGAACGTGAAGCAGAGATTCCTTGCCAATGTGCAGGGGACGAATACTACGGACCAGATATTTTGACATCTGGTGGTAATTCCGAATTATTCACGCACGATATATTGGGGCTGGATGCTGGCGATGACTCGGGTGATTAATCGTCTGCTCGCCGCCGTTTCCGACAGGTTGGGAATGCCGCGCCGAACGGCTGCTATGCTTAGCAGCAGCCTTTCGCCCAGTTGTTAGCGACTCTCGTTGATCCGGACGTGTAGCTTCGGAAAGTCGCGGTCGGGTGGCGCGTAGACTTTGCTAACGACAGCTTTCAGCTCACGCCCTGCATCCAGCCATTGCGCAATCTCCTTATTTTCGGTCCGCGGCAGATAGCCAACCCGTCGCCACTTGCTGCCGAATATGCCAGGCACCTTTGCCAGAACGGCGATAGCGTTTGGGTCGTGCTTGTTGCCTGGTTCACGCCTAAGTTGCAGCGTGGTTCCTTTTTCACAATGAGAGCGAATCAACTTTGCTCGCGAATCAAACCCAGTCCCAGCCACGACGTAGACGCGGCTCTTGATAGCCCTACGTGAACCGGACTTCCGTGTGCGTTTTCGCTTGGCGGTTTTTTTGGTCGGTAATTGGGCGATCTCCAGAAGCAGCGCCTCGAGTTTTGCTTTAGTTTCTGCGTCCGGTCCCTCACGCAGCGCGATTCTGGCCACGGCGCCAGCAAGGTCCGGATCATTGTCCTTGCGCAACGCTGAATCGGCATCTTTCAGAAGTTCAGCAGGGTCACCAATTTCTCCCATATCTTGTCCCTTCGGCCAGATATGGCCGCTGCTCTGACTGACCCAATCATTCAATAATAGCCCATGCTCACCCGTCTATACGTAGAGGCCCTATTATCCGACGAGGACTGAACCGCACCGGGTATACCGGAGACTCTTTTGTGTGAGTCAGGCTGCCATCGCCTGACCGTTTTCCCGCTCGTAATAGGCTGCCTCGAACTCTACCGGCGGGATATTGCCGATCGGCTCTAACAGCCTTTGGTTGTTATACCAGTTCACCCATTCCAGTGTTGCGTACTCGACTTCATCGAGATTTTTCCAAGGACCTCGCGGCCAGATCATTTCCGTTTTGTAGAGACCGATAATGCTCTCGGCCATGGCGTTGTCGTAACTGTCTCCGACACTGCCAACCGACGATTCGATGCCAGCCTCAGCCAGGCGCTCGGTGTAACGGATCGACAGATACTGGCTACCTCGATCGCTGTGATGTACCAGGCCGTCCGTGCCGGTTCTGGCGTACAACGCCTGCTCGAGGGCATCCAGCACAAGATCCGTCTTCAGCGAGTTCCAGACGCGCCAACCGACGATCATGCGCGAGTACACGTCGATCACGAACGCCGTATAAACCGGGCCGCGCCAGGTCGACACGAACGTGATGTCAGCAACCCACAGTTGATTGGGTGCCGATGCCGTGAACGCACGCTCAACGAGATCTGCAGGCCGCTCGGCGGCGAAGTCCGGAACCGTCGTCTTGTAGCCCTTGCCGCGCACCACACCACGGATGCCGAGCTTGCGCATTAAGCGTTCCACGGTGCAGCGTGCAACTTTGAAGCCTTCTCGTTTGAGTTGCCGCCAGATCTTGCGTGCGCGTACACACGGAAGTTCTCGTTCCAGACCCGCAGAATCTCGACCGTCAACTCGGCATCCTGCTTGGCTCGATCCGAGCGCTTGTCAGGATCCGCCGCACAGTCCTTGTGGGCGTAATAAGTCGACGGGGCAATCGGTATCTCGGCACAGATCGGCTCGACCCCGTACACCTCGCGGTGTTCATCGATGAACGACGTCATTACTTCGGTCGGCGGTCGAGCTCCGCCTGGGCAAAATAGGCTGAGGCCTTACGCAGGATCTCGTTGGAGCGCTTCAGCTCGCGGTTCTCACGCCTGAGTTGCTTCAGCTCTTCCTGTTCGTCGGTCGTCTGGCCCGGCCTAATACCCTGGTCACATTGTGATTGTCGAACCCAGCGACGCAACGTCTCCGGTACGCAGCCCAGCTTCTCTGACAAAGAACGAATGGCCGCCCACTCCGACGATCCTTCCTTCTGCTGCTCTTCAACCAGCCGTACCGCTCTCTCCCTAAACTCCGGGGAATATCGTTTTCTTGTATTCATGACCCAATCCTCTCAAAGAATTGAGCCTCCGAGAAACCCGGGGCGGTTCAATGCTCGAGAGGATGTATGCAAAGAGTCAGCGGCCAGAATTGGCTAGGTTGCTTGAGATGCGGCGAGAAGAACTCGATGACCTGTGGAAATGCTTAAGTCGCGCGCCACATGATCCAAAGCGCCACAAACCCGTCACGACTAGAGAATACAATTTGCTGCAAGCGACTCGAATGGTCCGGGAAATCGCCAGCACATTGCTAGGGCGCGTGGCGTAGAGGTCTCCTTTTGCCCGGAAGCCACCCGTCACCCTGGCTGAGAGTGAACGGCTGGTAAGCGCTCGAAAGCAGCCGGTCGAGTGATGAACTAACGAACGACTGCTACTGAACCCACAGCAGCCGTTCGCATTCCCATCTCAATTCACTCGCAAAGGACCAGAAATGGACGTTGACGATTCGGTTCGGACACGATTTGGCGTAGTCGCATGCCTGCGTGACATGGGAAACGGCACAAGTCGTCTATTCATCGACGATGTTGAAGGGAACCGCATTGAAAACCCGATAGATTGGTCTCACAAGTGGTTCGTGACCTTCACGCCGGAAATGGAGAACGACGCCATTGAGAAGATGGACATCGACGACGAACTTCTAAGGACAATCGGTGCGGCTGTTCTGGCCAGATGTTTCATACACAACAACCCGACCGATTGAGTTTTCAACGGCTGGTTCTGGCCGTTTGCAGCCGGTCGCCACTTCCCTAAAGGGGACACTTGAGCGGCCGGATTCGGGAAAAGCAGACGTTCAGCCTGGGTGGCAAGAAGGGGTCAGAACTTGCCGCCGATCGCTTTGATCCACAATTCATTGTAGTCGTCAGTTACTGCTCTTCTCTTTTGACCTTTCCCTGTCTGTTGGTTTAAGCAGGCGTGTGCTTCATTGAAACCACGACAGGCTCGGGCCCCCCAGCGGCTTCCTCAGCGGCCTCGGTTGGTAGCTGGATCGGCGGCAGGCGCCTTTCTGCGGGAACGTCCTTCTCGCGTCGTAGCGTGTTGACTTGGATATGTGGCCACAGCGTCGTCTCGCCATCCGAGCCAAACATGAATTCGAAGTCCACAATCTGCTCGTACTGCAGCTGGTCAATGACCTTCTCGCTCTCAGGATCGAGAATTTCCTCCAACCACATGCGAAAGCGCATCCGGGCTACTCGGCAGTAGCGCTCAATCATCACGTTGTTGATGGTGGCGCCTTGAACACCTGTCTGGTGGAACGAGTCCAGCTCGATCAAATCGTACTTCTGAAAGTTCAGGCCCTCGTTGGCATCAATCAACTTCAGGTTCGGTTGAACCGTGTATGGAAACTTGGCCCCGAATTGGTCGTAGTTGAAAATCTTCTCGAAGTAGGCACGCCCGCTGTTGACGCCGCTCTCTCTAGGGCCTCCGTCAGGCTTTTGCTTTTCGCGCGGAAGTTTTGTCCAGTCCGGCTTGGCCCGCGATCCTTGTGTGAGGTCGGGATCGGGGGCTTCAAGATTGATGCCCATGGTTGGCGACACGGAAAGATATTGTGGTTCCCAGAGATCAGCAATTTCGGGCGCCTTGCCGACTTCGGATTCCTTAATGTTGCCGGTCAAGTGAATGGTTGTGCCGTGGGGAATTACTCCAGAACGCGAGATCGTATGAGGTGGTATAAACTGGGAACCAAGTTGTCCCGGGGCCAAGACTGGATCAGCACCGTCCGTTTTCACTGATTCTGCACTCGATGGATGCCTGAACAGGTTTGGCGGTTTTTGATAAGCGCTATTGGGATCCCAAGGCATATGGTTGTCACCCATCCAGATGTACATTCCGTCTTCGAAGTGTTGGAGGGCGTTGTCGTTGTCAATGATCGCAGTTTCGTACTTGACGGCACCGTTGAACTGCTCGTTTGATCCTGCACGATTGCGGACGGGGGCGTTGACTTGAGTGAACTTGAGCTGCTCCCTGTACTCCTGGGACTTGAAGTGGAAGACGCCAAATACCGTCTCTGAAGATGTGCCAGGCGATGGCATCGGCGTGGTGTGCAGCCCAGTCGGACCGCCTTTCCAGTTAACCCAGGTGCCATTGAGTTTGGACAGGATGCCGAATTGTGGCCCGGTGGGCAGCCCTTCCTTCCATTCCGGGTAGGGTTTGACGGAAGATTTTTGTGGTTCCTTTGGCATGGTCTTTTCCTTTGGTCTGTAGCTCTGTCGGCCTTACCGGAGCTCTCTGCAGCTCGGCGTTATTCGAAGCCTTGATCGAAGAGGCGAGCCTCCGCAATCCGTCGTCAGGCGCTTCTTGCAGCGCAACACGGCCGCTACCCGCAGATCAGTGGATACTGAGGAGCGGTGGTAGTGGCAATCGTCTTGGCGTCGAGGTACTGGGTCAACACAGACTCGGCCGTGCAAAATGCACCCTCCACCCAAGCCTGATCGTTGGAGTACGCCGACCCCACGATGTAGACCGCCCCATCGCCTCCCGCCAGCTTGGCGGGAGTGCGGATCTCCTGCATCACGTCCACGATGTCGTAGTGAGCAGCCCAGGCGTGGTATCCGGCGCCGAACGGACTCAACGCCCAGTCCATGAACTTGGTCTCTAGTGGCTGGGGTATGTCCCAGGCCTTGTCTGGATCGCCCCAGTGCACCTTGGCCAGCTCGAGCATGAGCATTTGTATCATGACCCGAGAGGCTTCTCCGGCAGCTTGGAGCGGCTGATAGTTCTGACTCAGCGGCACCTGACGACGCTGTGTCACCTCGAGCTCGAGCTCCTGCCAAAAGCGGGTGAACCGCATATCGTCATACGAGGCGAGAAGGCCGTAGATTGTCTGGCTGCCGCCGTTCGGCGCGTTGTTGCCGAAGTAGTAGATCTGCCGTAGCGGCAGGTCGGTGATGGTCGGGCCGAACACGTTGGCACCGGGCGAACGGTTGTGTTGAGTGTTGGACTTGTTCACCAGATCCGGCGGGTATTTGCTCTGCTCCCACCAGGGGGCATCGAAAAACATAGCGATCTTGTAGGAAGGCTGCTCGATTACCGATTCAACGTAGTTCTGGACCCTGGTTGCGTTGAGGAAATCGGTCTTTCCACCCATGTCCTGGTAGCGGGTAGCCCGAGCCACCAATTCGATCGAATGCCTTGGCATCGCAAGAAACGCGTAGTCCGCGGTTTGGGGCGGGCCTGCCGGCGTGTTCGGGTTGGCTGCACTGGCGATTTGATAGTAGATCGTCGAGCCTTCCATCCAGATGGAGTGGAGCCGAGTCTGCTGGGTCAGGGTGAAGTCGATGCCTCTCGATTGAGCTGCCGACTGGGCTTGTTTGAATAACTCGACGAACAACTGCGAGTAGCCGGTTTTGAGAGTCTTGAACGTACCGCCCGGGGCAAACTCACCGTTGTAGACAGCAGCGTTCGCGGCGTTCCAATTGATGACGTTGGAGCTGTAACCACCGGCATCAGCCGCATACTGATAGCCTTCGTTGCCAGCCTGGTCGTAGAAAAAATTCCAGTAGCCGATGTTGCCCACGTTGTCGCCAGCGTTGTAAACCACCGAGCTCGTGCCCGACGGAAGCCTGCCACCGGAGTAGAAACGGCACTGCGCCGTCCTACACGAGACGTCGCTCCCTTCGGTCATCAGACCCGATATGTGGCTGACCTCATCGTCGGCGGGCTTCTCATTGACCCCGGGCGTGTTGTACGGCGCGGTTACCGGGCAGGTGGGCGGGGGTTTGCTCGACGGAAGCTGATTCTGGTAGAAGGGAACGCCTCTCAGATAGAAGAACGGATTATCGGTGGTCAGGAAGTTGATCACCTCGCCGTCCAGACCCAGCAGGTGGACGGTCGTGGTGACGAGCTGATGGCCCTCGGTCCCATCCCACTCCAGATAGCGCATGCCACCGATCTCCACATAGGAATTGTCGGCACGGCCCTGGTAGTGGTGGCTACAAATCCGGCCGGCAGGAAGTCGGGTGCCGCCGTCGCCGGCGGCAAACGAGAAGTGGCCCCATTCGACGAGCTCGATCGAGTCACCCTCGTTGACCAGGGGATTACCGTCGGTCCTCGTGCCCGTGATGAGCCGCCACGCCGTGTAAAGACCGCCGGGACCGGCGCCGAAAACCTTGTAGTTGGCCATCTACCTCTCCTTGGCGGTATCGGGGCCGCCCCAATTGATCGCGAAGTTGGAGCGATCGATTCTGTAATCTCCGAATTCGAAGTACTGGAGGTACTCGTCCGCCAGCATCTGGCAGATCATCTCGCCGAGGATAGGGATGAACTTGGCTGCCCAGCCGGCGCTGTAGGTGACAATGCTCTGAGCGTTCGGAACAGAGCCGGGGGCATAGTCGAGCAGCAGCTCTTTGGTCTCCGCTCCACTGGAAAGCGCAATCAGGCAGGTCGAAGTGAACTCGGACGTCGAGTCGAGGCCCATCATATGGTCGCGTACCCAGGCTTCGTTGTAACCCAGGCTCTTTTCACTCGGATCGGGATTCCTCTGGCTCGGGTCCGTGAGGATCTTGTCCGGGATGTCGGGAGCTACCCTGATGTAACCGGGGTGAGCCCAATCGACTTCAGGGAAACCGTAGTACAGAGAAGTGTTCTGGGGCTCCTGGAAGACGAACCAGGTTGGCAGCACCAACTGCGGGTCGGTCTTGCGATAGTAGGCGGACGACATTTCCCAGATCTCGATGTCGACCGAAAGACCCAGATGGGCAAGAACGACATTGACGTACGGACCGGGCGTTATGGCCAGCTTTTGCGTCGTGTAGGTCGCTTTGTCGGTCGTTACCTCGATGACGCCGCCCTCGACCGAAGAAATGCCGATGACCGTTTCCTGATCGTGGAACTCCACCGGTCCCGTCGCCTCGGCGCCTTGGAACAGGGCACGCTCGGTCGCCTTGAGGTTGATGATTCCACCGTCCGGCTGAAAAAACCCACTGTAGTCCGACGGCAGGCCGCGAAACGGGTAAGCGCTTTCGATGGCGGCCGCGTTGGCAAGCGCCGTGTAGGCGATGCCTAGCGAGTCCATCGTATTCATCGCGGCCTGAATGCCGCCTTCTTGCGAAGACAACGCCGGGTCACCGAACCAAAGGCTGCCACCGTGTCCCTTGAGCAGGTCGCTGCTATAGCGCTGAATGTCGTTCCAGAAGGGAATCGCCGACAGAGCCAACTCCGACATGTAGTGTTGGGAATACTGCACCCGGAATTGGCGCGACGCGCCGGCCGAACTGCCCTGGTCATTTAGAAAGCCGAACTGCTCGATCACAAGCGTGCGCCACTGCCGGCCCGCGGCATGATACGCGGTGGAAAGACCCACCGCTCCGCCGCCGATGACGACCAGATCGTAGACAGTACCTGTGGTCATGAGACCACATCCGCAGAGCACAGCTCCCCTGCCTTAGGGGCCGCGATGGCGGCGCTCACAACAAATAGGGCTCCGGCTACTAGTACAAAAGTCGGTCTTTTGATAGCGGTTTCTCCTCGTACTTTGGGATGCGGACCCAGGGTCGGACACGCAGGCAAACACGCACGTTTTGTATAAGTATAGTCTGTGAGAATTTCGAAGCGAGGCGGCACGGCCACACAGAAACGGCGAAGGACCGCTGTGGGTCGCAAGCCGACGGCGTTACCGCAGTAACGTGACCGGCAGCTCCGGGTCAGAAGCCGCCATTCTAACTCGAATCACCAGGACGGCTAGAGTCGGCCACTTGCGGACCGTGGCCTAAGCGCTGCTTGTCCGTCTTCAAACAAATGGAACAGACGTAGCGATTATTTAGTGGAGAGTTTTGTTCCTCGTTGTCATGTTACGCGGCGTGTCGTTGGTAGCGCAAACGACGTTTCGCGAGAGTCTTTCGCTTGATCCTTTCTCGTTGTGCCAGTATTCATTGCCCGCGTCCAAAGTAAATATCGGCTGGCGTCAGGTTTTTCAAGCTCTCATGGTATCGCTGATGGTTGTAGTGATCGACGAACGCCTCGATCTGCGTTTCAAGATCACCGGGCAGAAAGTAGTTCTCCAGCAATATCCGGTTCTTCAATGTCTGATGCCAGCGCTCGATCTTGCCTTGTGTTTGTGGATGATACGGAGCACCGCGAACGCGACTCATCTCGTTGCCAGTGATCCAGTCGGCGAGCTCGTTTGAGATGTAGCTCGAGCCATTGTCAGAGAGCAAGCGTGGCTTGTGGGTGACATCGGCCTGGTCACAACCCGATGCCTGAAGAGCAAGCTCCAGGGTCTCGGTGACATCGCGGCTGGTCATGCCGGTACACAGCTTCCAGGCAATGACGTAGCGGGAGAAGTCATCCAGAATGGTGGACAGATACATCCAGCCCCAACCGATGATCTTCAAGTACGTGAAGTCGGTCTGCCACATCTGATTGATGGCCGTGGTCTTGTCCTGGAACTCGCTAGCGGCCTTCATGACAATGAAGGCCGGGCTGGTGATCAGATCATGGGCTTTGAGAAGCCGGTATACCGAGCTTTCCGAGACAAAATAGCCCTCGCTATCGGTGAAAGTAACGGCCAGCTCACGCGGGCTCAGTTCGGGACGGTCCAGTGCCAACGTGATTAATCGGGCCCGGACATTGTTGGGAATACGGTTCCACACCCGGGCCGGCAAAGGCGCTTTGTCTTGCAGCGCTGTTTCCCCGTCGGAACGATAGTGTGCGTACCAGCGGTAGAACGTGGTGCGAGCAATGCCCAGCCTATCGAGCGCCTGCTTGGCCGGAAGGTGCGACCGTTCTACCAATCGGATGATCTCAAGCTTCTCAGAGGCCGGGTATCTCATTCGAGTTCCTCCCCATCCCCGAGCATGCTTTTTTTGAGCAAGCGCAGTTCCAGCGTTTGCTCGGCAACTACCTCTTTGAGATCTCGGGCTTCACGCCTCAGGTCAGTGACTTCGCTAGTGTTGGCCTGACGGACAATGTCTCCGGCCAGGCGCTTCTTGCCGGCCTCCATGAAGTCCTTAGACCACTTGTAGTACAGATTCTGGGCAATACCTTCGCGTCGACACAGCTCGGCAATGCTGTCTTCGCCACGAAGCCCATCCAATACAATGCGGATCTTCTCCTCCGCACCGTATTGCTTGCGCGTCTTGCGCTTGATGTCTCGAATGGTTTGTTCTGACGACGATGGCCGTCCTGTCGGTCTCTGTTTCATCTCAACTCCTCAGGTTAGGATGAACAAAAACACTCCTTTAAACCACAACTAAATCTGTTCCATAGGCGGTGACGGCGCACACGCCACTATTGCGGCCCTTGGCTTGATGCTGAGGAATCGAGTGTTTTCAACTTCGAGATCGCGATCATATGCTTATTGTCACGCGCCGAATATCGAGAGTTGTCGCGAACTACAGCGAATTCACCGAAGTAGACTTCCGACCACGTCCCATCGGGATTCACACCAACAACCAGCAGTAGATCGGCTTCGTCTCTGAAGCCAATTTGGTTGGCATGATAATTGGTCTTGATCTGAACAGTCTTACCATCAACCGTCGAGGCATCGTAGCCACTCGATCCGCCGGGTGCTTTAGAAAGGCCGTAATGATTGATCGCGACGAATTCGCCGAAGTCACCAAGCAGGTTACCAAGACCGGTCCACCGGTACTCAGGAGCAAGAGCACGCAAAGCTCTCTGCGCCGTAAAGATGCTAGCAAGCATATGCTGAACGGCAGCTACTTTGTCAGGAATTTCAGCCATCAACTCATTGGGTCCTACGTTGATTTGTTGAGATTAATCAGAAGTTCACTGCTCCGTTTTTCGCCTGGACCTGTTACGTGATAACTTCCATCGTTCGTCTGATATACGTACCTTTTACTGGTCAATGCCTGCAAATTCCGTGTGACTGTGGAAGGAGAATACTGGGTTGATCTGCCCAATTCAGTCCGGCTAAGTCCCGTTGATCCAGCATCAATAAGTAACAACAGTATCTCAAGTTCGCATGGCACGGCATGAGTTACGACGGTTTCTCCGGCAATGGACTCAATTAGCGGCGTGTAGGTGCGCATCAACGAAGCCATCGCACTTTCAACCTCTGCCTCATCTGACAGATGAAACTGTCGAATAAATTCAGCGACAATCCATGATGCAGCGTGCACGGCTAGCGATGCGTCAATTCTACGTGGGTCCAGTTCTTTGACGTGAACAGCTCCCGTCTTGCTCCTAATGTCGTAGACCATCGACATCGCAACGCGTGGAACAAGAAGACGGAGTGACTCCGGCAGCGATGTGTCGTTCTCTAGCGCTACTCTGGTTTTCGACGCGTTTTTGATTTCGGGCAGCACTTTGCCTGTTCGTAGGAATTCTAGTGCCCTGAGTGTATTCTCAACGAATTTTCCGGACGCGGAAAGACACCCATCGAGATCGTTTTTTCTGTAGCGTGTGACAATCTCATCGTAACTCTTGAGCAGGTCCGTAGCTATTTCGCTATCGATGGCGGACGAAAGGTCGTTTAGCAATTGGCTGGACATGCGTGTTAAGTCTTTTTCGTCCTATAAACCCACACTGATTTTCCGTCCACTTCCTCTTTTTTCCGCGTCAAGGTCCTGTCCGTGCGAACGGCCTTGTTGACGTACTGCGGGATGGTCGAGAGCTTGACCATTACTGCCTCCTCGTGAAATCTGTCTCGAACCTCGGCCGTGGTACGCCCGTTGTCAAAAAACCCTGAGCGATCCACTTATCAATCGTTTCGCCAAGTCCCTTGTTCTTCTTGTTGCTTGTTTTCTTGCTTGTCTTCGGCTTGGCTTTTTTTGCTGATTTCTTTTCGGCCGATTTTTTGTGGCGATTTCCTGGTTTATTGGCTTGACCCGCACCAGTTATGGCTTTTTTTACGGAATCGAGATGGCTGGGACGGACGGAATATCTGCTGTTCTTGACCGATACGAGATGACTATCTTTCAGCTCCACCAATATCCGCCTTACAGTTCCTCCGGCTATTCCCAGCATTTCTGATATGTCTGCGGGCTTCGCGCCGGTCGGTACGTCATCGTCAGTTACGAACGGCCAACCTTTTAGGCTAACCAGGTAGACGAGAATTTTCGCTTTGCTTCCCAACCCAGCAAAATCTGGTGTAAATGCGATTTCCAATTCGTCGATATCGTACCGAACGTAATCAGCTACAACTGATTCGATCGCTTCTTCCGTCATTGCGGCCTTTTGCGCAACTAATTCTTTCAATCCCATTGACTGTGTCTCTTATCGATGCAAACGCGAGGCCGCAAGTACTCGACTGCGCGGGTTCACAGCCTTATTGCGACTTGGAAGATTTAGGCAAGTCGTGTTCAACGAAATTCTCCCCCATAGTCGTCAGTTGTAGATTCTCAAGATCGCTTGAATCGAGCCATCCGGCGGAACCAGTTTGATGAATCATGTTCTTGAGATCCGCTGGCAGTCGCCACTTCAGCCACTTGAACGACGTGTAGACATGATTGATCGATACTGAACCCGCATCCACGTGGTTCGCCAAGTAGTATGCGCACACCGCGATTTTCGCCTTCATGCTGCTTGGCTGTTTCTGCCCGACAAATTCGGCCAAGGAAAGGCTATCCTTCGGGTTGAGATTCAAATCCTTGACGAGTGTTAGGGCTTCTTTTTTCTTGGGTTTCGAGGTACCTTTTGGTTTTGGCTTAGCCCTAGCAGCCTTTTTGAGGGTGGCTGCCGGCCTCGAGACTGCGGTATCACCGACATACTTATCCCATGCCCAACGAACCAAACGTTCGGCCGCTGCCTTATCATTCAGTCTATTGAGGGTATCTGAAATACTCTTTAGTGCTTCAATTTCATCTACTTTTTCTGTCATAACCTGATTCTCTCGATCACAAAACTGGAAGATCTATTTCCCCGTCAAGGAAGTCAGACCCGAAAGTATCAGGAAGTTGCCTATTTATCCACATTTTCTTGGAATTTTCGTTGCACGTCGGATTTTTCGTCAAACCTTCTATCGTGTTAATTTCAGGGCTAATTGGACGAACACATGAACTGTTCACTAAATGAAAGAGTAATTTGGATCATTTATTTTGATATTTCGACTATAAATTATTGATTATCATGGCTTTTACTTTATTCGAAAGTTGTCGGACTTTTTCTATTTCAGCGCTTTGGTCATGTAACTTTCTATTCGCTTGGTCACGAAAGAGATGGACAGGTTTCTTGATTTCGAGATTATGTACAAAAGAGCTTGGCCCCCCCCGCAATCCGGTGTCGCAAGTCCTTGATCCCTGGCATTTTTCCATTTCCGTAGCTGATTGGCAGATGCATAGCGCCACGAAATACAGGACCGGTGCTAGTCGATCCTTACTCAGGCTAATCGCGCCCGCCAATCGTCACGAGTTAGGGATGAGTTGGGAGTGCCGAGACGCTTACGCGCAGAAACGTAGCCGTTGGTTCATCCGCCCTGTTCTAGGGATTCACGGCAACGAATTGTGTGTGCGACTCCCGAGTGATCTCCGGATGCCCGACGGACCACATGGCCCGTGAGGCGGAGATGGCGCGCCCGGAGAGATTCGAACTCCCGACCGCCTGGTTCGTAGCCAAGAGGACCGCAGATTAGACGAACTACCAATCTGCTCTCAACATCACATCCGCGCGAGTTCAAAACATTAGGAGCCCAGGTCCTTTGCCGTCTGAGCCTATCTGGCTGATCAAATATTAGCCAGTCGTCAGCTTAGCAACCAATATTGGTTCATGCGTCTTCTAGTTCTCGCCGGTAACGCGCTGACTTCGTGCAGTTCAAAACTTTATTAGGTAGTTCAAAACTTTATTACGAAGGACCAGCAGGTCGCGGACATGCTCAGGCTACTCGACGGTCACCGACTTAGCGAGATTTCTCGGCTGATCGATGTCGGTGCCTCTGAGTACCGCAACGTGGTAGGCGAGTAGCTGCAGTGGAACCGTGTAGACGATGGGTGCGATGAGCCGGTCCGCATGCGGCATCAGAATGACCTTCATCCCGTCTTCATTCTTAATGCCGGTTTCGGCGTCGGCAAAAACGTACAGTTGCCCGCCTCGCGCGCGCACGACCTGCATATTGGACTTCAGTTTGTCGAGCAGCTCGTTGTTCGGTGCGACGACGACAACCGGCATTTCATCGTCGATCAACGCCAGCGGTCCGTGCTTAAGTTCACCTGCGGCATACGCTTCGGCGTGAATGTAAGAAATTTCCTTCAGCTTCAACGCGCCTTCCATTGCGATCGGCCACATTGGGCCCCGCCCGAGAAACAGAGTGTGATTCTTGTCGGCAAAGTCTGCGGCGACACCCCTGAGCTGATCGCTCATTTTCAGCGCCAGGTCGGACGCCGCGGCCGCATGCGTCAGGTTCGCGACGAACTCCTGCTCCCGCTTTGCTGTAAGGCCGCGATGCCGTGCCATCATCAATGTCACCAGCAGGATCGACAGCAACTGTGTTGTGAACGCCTTGGTGCTCGCAACGCCGATCTCCGGCCCGGCCTGGGTCAACATGACGAGATCCGACTCGCGCTCCATCGAGCTGTGCGGGCTGTTGCAGATCGTCATCGTGCCAATATAGCCGGATTCCTTCGCAAGCCGCAGCGCCTCCAGCGTATCGGCCGTTTCACCGGACTGTGACAGTGTCACGAACAGCGTTTTCGGCGGCACGACGCAATGGCGGTAGCGGTATTCGCTGGCGATTTCGACCTGGCACGGAACACCCGCTATCGACTCGATCCAGTACTTCCCGACACAGCCGGCGTGATAGCTGGTTCCGCAGGCGACAATGTGGATATTCTCAACATGCCGCAGCAATTCCGCAGCCTTGGGCCCCAGCGACTCGGGGATGACGCGCTGGTTTGAGACGCGCCCGTACAACGTGTCCGCCAGCGCGCTCGGCTGGTCGAAGATCTCCTTCAACATGAAATGCTCGTACGGTGCCTTTTCCGCCGACTCGCTGTCCCAGTCGGTTTCATGTACCTCGCGAACAATCTTCTTACCGTCGGTGTCCACGATTCGCACGCCATCGCGGCGAATTTCGGCGAGGTCGCCCTGTTCCAGGTAGATGAATTTTTTAGTCACCGGCAATAATGCGGGCACACCACTGGCAACAAAATTCTCGCCGTCACCCAGCCCTATAACGAGCGGGCTTGCGACGCGGCTGACAACAATCCGATCCGGGTCTTCCGCATCAACGACCAGCAGTGCGTACGCTCCTTCAAATCTTTTGACGGCTTTGCCAACGGCTTCCACCAGGTCGAGTCCCTGCTGCAGGTAATGGTGAATAAGGTGTGCTGCAACTTCGGTATCCGTTTCCGACGCGAATTCGTACCCCATCTCGAGCAACTCTTCCTTGATCGGCTGGAAATTCTCGATGATGCCGTTGTGAATAACGGCGACACGTCCGCCGGAAAGATGCGGGTGCGCGTTCGCTTCGGTCACTCCACCGTGCGTTGCCCAACGCGTATGCGCGACGCCAAGGCACCCGGTCAACGGGGATTTCGCGAGCTTGTCATCCAGCTCCGAGACTTTTCCCACGGTCCGGCAAAGTCCGATGACTTTGTCGTCGCCGACAACCGCGACGCCCGCGGAATCGTAACCTCGATACTCGAGACGACGCAATCCGTCGACCAGTGTCGGAACAACATTCTTTTCGGCGATCGCGCCGACAATTCCGCACATTCAGCTTGCTCCGCTTTTCGTGGGTTTCTTCCAACCGCGAATGGTCGTTTGCTTCGATCGTTCTAGTGTCAACTCACCCTCCGGGGCATGTCTTGTGATTGTCGAACCGGCACCGATGGTCGCGTCTCTGCCGATCTCAACCGGTGCGACAAGGTTTACACCGGAGCCAATGAAGGCGTTGTCGCCTATCGTCGTTTTGTGCTTGTTGGCACCGTCGTAATTACACGTGATCGTGCCCGCCCCAACGTTGACGCCTGTCCCAATTTCGGTATCACCTATGTAGGTCAGATGATTGATCTTGCTGCCATCCGCTACAGTGCTCTTCTTGATCTCGACAAAGTTACCGACTTTGACGTTGTTGGCCAGCTCCGCACCCGGGCGCATGCGAGCAAATGGGCCGATCTCGCAATTCTCTCCGGTGGTTGCGCCCTCGATGTGGCAATTGGAATGCACGACCGTACCGGCACCGAGCTTGCTGTCGCGAATCAGGTTGTTCGATTCGATCCGCGTGCCATCTCCCAATGCCACATCACCCTCGAAAACAGCGTTCACGTCGATGAACACGTCCTTACCGCACACGAGATCGCCGCGGATATCTACCCGCGTCGGGTCGGCGAAGCCAACGCCGTTGGCCATGAGTTCGTCAACCAGCCGCGCCTGCAGTGCACGCTCGGCTTCGGCCAGCTGCTTTTTGTCGTTTATGCCCATTACCTCTGTCCAGTTGCTTGCCTTGATGCCGTGCACGGTTACTCTGTCGGCGACAGCCATGGCAATTGTGTCAGTTAAATAATACTCGCCCTGGGCGTTGTCGTTACTTAGTCTATTCAGCCAGCGTTTCAGTTTGCCTGCTGGGCACGCCATCACACCCGTGTTGATTTCCGAGATTGCCTTTTCAGCCTCGCTTGCGTCTTTTTGCTCCACGATGCCAATGACTTTGTCACCATCGCGAACGATCCGTCCGTAGCCGCTCGGGTCGTCCATATCCACCGTGAGCACGGCGAATTCATTCTTCGGCGTTGCGTCAAGAAGCTTGCGTAGCGTGGAGACTGTCAGCAACGGCACGTCGCCAAACAGCACCAGCACCTGGTTATCATCGGGCGTCTCCGGCATCGCCTGCTGTACCGCGTGTCCGGTACCAAGCTGCTCGGCCTGCAGGGTCCAGCGCACGCCTGCGCCCGAAAACCTGGCGGGCACTTCGTCTCCGCCATGGCCGTACACGACACAGACATCGTCAGCGCCGAGTTCCCTGGCGCTATCCAGTACGTAACCGAGCAACGGCCGGCCGGCCAGCGGCTGTAATACTTTCGGCAGGTCCGAGCGCATGCGCGTTCCCTGGCCGGCGGCGAGAATGATAATGCTTAGGCCCAAACCGGAAACTCCCTGTTTCGTAGCCTGCGAATGATACCGCAAGAGCCGCGGCAGAGGCGTGCCGCTTCGGTGGCAAACAATGCTAATCTTGCCGCTCGGCAACAACAAGAACAATCAATATGTCGACAGAAACGATCATTTTTGCGGGCGTCGCCGTCTACATGCTTGCCATGCTCGTCGTCGGCTTCTACGCATCGAAAAAGACACACACGATCACCGAATTCGTCGTTGCCGGCCGGGGCCTGCCGGTCTGGCTGTGTTCGATGACCGTCATCGCGACCTGGTTCGGCGGCAGCACGATGATGGGTGGTGCAGGTGCGGCCTACGATGAAGGGATGCTCGGAGTCATAGAGGATCCGTGGGGCGGTGCTCTCGCCTTGATCCTTGTCGGCTTCTTTTTTGCACGGATTTTTCGTCGGCTTCGCGTAATGACAGTGGCCGATTTCATGGAGCAGCGCTACGGCCGCGTTGCCGCGATGGCCATCACGGCCTCTTCGTTGTTCTCCAATATTGCCTGGGTCGGTGCGGTGCTGGTCGCGTTTGGCCTGATCTTCGAGTCGCTGACGAGCATCCCGCTCGAAGTCGGCATTATCAGTGGCGCAATCGTCATTTTTGTTTACACCGCCGTTGGTGGCATGTGGGCGGTCGCCCTGACGGACTTCATCCAGATGCTTATCATCATTCTCGGCCTGATCATGCTGCTGGTCGTTATCCTGGTCGACGTTGGTGGCTGGGGAGCTGTGTCCCCACACCTCGACGAGTACACGTTTCGCCTGTTTCCTGTCGACAATACTCCCGAACAGTGGCTCAACTACCTGCGCGCCTGGACGATCATCGGCGTTGTCGATGTCTCGGCACAAACGCTGTTCCAAAGAGTTTCCGCCGCAAAGAACGAGCGCGTGGCGCAGAATTCGTTTTACCTCGGCGGCATCGGCTACCTTATTTTCGGCTTGATTCCCGTGTTTATCGGGATCATTGCGAGCGTGACGATGCCGGGGCTCGCGTCATCAGAATCGGTTATTCCGACCATGGCGATTGAGCATCTGCATCCGGTTGCTGTTGCTATTTTTGTTGGCGCTTTGCTTGCTGCGATCATGAGTTCCGGAGATAGTGCGCTACTGGCTTGTGCCAGCTTGCTTGCCAAGAACGTTCTGCCGCTCGTCAAGCACGATCCGTCACCGAAACTTTCCCTGCTCGTAGCACGCCTGGCGATCCCGGCATGCGGCATCATCGCGATATTTGTCGCCCTGAAAATCAAGGTCGTATTCAACCTGATGGTCGATGCCAACATACTGGGGCTCGCAGCGATTATCGTGCCGTTCGTTCTGGGCGTGTGGTGGAAAAAGGCCAATCGCACGGGCGCACTTGCGGCAATGGGCGTCGGCCTGAGCGCGTGGATCATGACGCTGTTCGTCGCCCCTGAGTTGCCGGCCGACTTTATCGGCCTGGCAGCATCGCTGGTCACGATGCTTGTCGTGACGCCACTGACACAGACATTCGACCCGCCGCGAGAGCTGCGTGACAGTGATAACAATCCAGTGGAGATGAAGAACCGGCTCGGTGTGCTGCCGCTCTTCGAGCGGACCTAGCGTCTGCCCTTGCCTTTGAGCTTCCGCGCTGCCTGGTAGCGCGCACGCGCTTCCTCAAGCTCCCGCGTCGCGCGGGCGATGTCGGTCTGCTCGGACGCACCCTTCAGCGCCTCTTCAGCCGCGTGCCGCGCAGCAAGCGCCGCGGCTTCATCGAGTTGCGAGCCGCGCAGGGCCGTATCAGCAAGCACGGTCACCATGGTCGGCTGTACTTCCAGCATACCGCCCGTGACGTAGAAGAAGTGCTCTTTGCCTTCGGGGTCCTGCACGCGCACTTCGCCGGGCTTCAATGCCGTGAGCAGCGGTGCGTGACGTGGCGCGATGCCAATCTCGCCCATCTTTGCAGGTGCGAATACCATCAGCGCTTCGCCGGAATGAATCTCACCTTCCGCAGATACGATATCGACGCGAATCGTGGCCATTTATCAAGAACCTCTTGTCGTACCGCTAACGGTCATGATTTCTGTTGCTCCAGTCGGTCCTGTGGCTACTGGTTCATTGTCTTGGCTTTTTCTACGACTTCGTCGATCGTGCCGACCATGTAGAACGCCTGCTCAGGAATATGGTCGTAATCACCGTTGACGATGCCATTGAAGCCGCGAATCGTTTCAGCCAGCGTTACGTATTTGCCCGGCGAGTTCGTGAACACCTCGGCAACGAAGAACGGCTGCGACAGGAAGCGCTGGACTTTGCGTGCCCGGTTAACGATCAGCTTGTCGTCTTCGGAAAGCTCATCCATGCCGAGAATCGCGATGATGTCCTGCAATTCCTTGTAGCGCTGCAATACCGCCTGCACGCCGCGTGCGCAGTCATAGTGTTCCTGGCCGATGATGTTCGGGTCGAGAATACGCGACGTAGAGTCAAGCGGATCAACGGCGGGGTAGATGCCCAGCTCGGCGATCTGCCGTGACAGTACGAGCGTTGCGTCCAGGTGAGCAAACGTCGTTGCCGGCGACGGGTCGGTCAGATCGTCGGCCGGTACGTAGACCGCCTGGAACGACGTAATCGAGCCGGTCTTGGTCGATGCGATGCGCTCCTGCAGGATACCCATTTCCTCCGCCAGCGTCGGCTGGTAACCCACGGCCGACGGCATGCGGCCGAGCAGGGCCGACACCTCGGTGCCTGCCAGCGTGTAACGGTAGATGTTGTCGATGAACATCAGTACGTCGCGGCCCTCGTCGCGGAAAGCCTCGGCCATCGTCAGGCCCGTCAGTGCCACGCGCAGGCGGTTGCCCGGCGGCTCGTTCATCTGACCGTACACGAGTGATACCTTGTCGATAACGCCCGACTCGGTCATTTCGTGAAAAAAGTCGTTACCTTCGCGGGTGCGCTCACCCACGCCGGCGAACACCGAGTAGCCCGAGTGCTCGTGGGCGATGTTACGAATCAACTCCATGAGCGCGACCGTCTTGCCGACGCCCGCGCCACCGAACAGGCCGACTTTGCCGCCTTTGGAGATCGGCATGATCAGGTCCACCACCTTGATGCCGGTCTCGAGGATTTCAGTTGTTGCCGCCTGTTCCTCGTACGTCGGCGCCGGGCGATGAATCGGCATCAGCTTTTCCGCACCGATTGGACCGGCATTGTCGATGGGCTTGCCCAACACATCCATGATCCGCCCGAGCGTTTTTTCGCCGACCGGAACCGAGATCGGCCCGCCCGTGCTCGTGACCGCCATGCCGCGCTTCAGCCCTTCCGACGATCCCATCGCGATCGTGCGCACTATGCCGTCGCCCAGCTGCTGCTGTACTTCGAGCGTTATGTCGGCGTCATCGATTATCAACGCCTCATATATATGTGGAATTTGCTCTGGTGGGAACTCGACGTCGACGACAGCGCCAATGATTTGCACAGTGTTTCCGGTGCTCATGTGTAGGTCCTTATCATGAGACGGCGGCCGCGCCGCCGACTATTTCTGAAATTTCTTGAGTGATCGCTGCCTGCCGCGCCTTGTTATATTGCAGCTGCAGCTTGTCGATGATCTCGCCGGCATTGTCCGTAGCCGATTTCATCGCCACCATCTTCGCCGCCATTTCGCAGGCAAAGTTCTCGACTGCGCCCCGATAGATCTGAGATTCGATGTAGCGCATCAAGAGGTCCTCGAGCAGATCGGCCGCCTCGGGCTCGTAGATGTAGTCCCAGTATTCCTGCAACCCATCTGTGGATTTACTGATTTCGCTTACCGGCAAAATAGTCACGCAAGCCGGTTTCTGGCTCATCGCACTTATGAACTCGTTGTGCAGCAGGAACAGCCGATCGATCTTGCCATCGGAGTAGGAGTTAAGCATGATCCTGATCGCGCCGATCAGGTCGTTAACTTGTGGTTTGTCACCAAGATGCGATGCGGTGCCGACTACGTTGCCGCCGAGACGCCGGAAGAACTGCACGGCTTTCGCGCCAACGAGCGCAAGATCGATTTCGACCTCCCTGTCCTGCCAGTCCGCAATCTCACCAATGACCCGCTTGAACAGATTGACGTTAAGCCCGCCGCACAAGCCGCGATCTGTCGAGATAACGATAAGACCCACGCGCTTGATTTCACGCTCTAACAGAAACGGGTGCTTGGTGTCCGGATTGGCATGCGACAGGTGGCCGATCACGTCACGAATATGTGTCGCATACGGCCGCGACGCCTCCATCTGCAGCTGTGCCTTGCGAATCTTGCTGGCTGCAACCTTTTCCATTGCGCTCGTGATCTTCTGCATGTTTTTCACGCTTCGGATCTTCGTGCGGATTTCCTTTTCGCCCGGCATGGCTTAGTACGCACCCTTCTCGGCAAAATCGTCGCAAACCGCCTTCAGGCTCGCGGCGATTTCGTCGTTGTAATCGCCTGATGCGTTGATCGAGTCGAGCAGGTCGCCGTGATTGACTTTGGCGAAGTCATGTAGCTCATTCTCGAAATCACCAATCTTGTTGACTGCGACCTTGTCGAGGTAGCCCTCGTTGACCGCAAACAGGGACAGCGCCATCTGTGCGACCGAGAGCGGACTGTATTGCTTCTGCTTCATCAGTTCGGTGACGCGTTCACCGCGCTCGAGCTGCGCTCGCGTGGTGGCGTCAAGGTCCGACGCAAACTGCGCGAACGCGGCAAGCTCACGATACTGTGCCAGCGCGAGCCGAACGCCGCCGCCTAGCTTCTTAATGATTTGCGTCTGAGCTGCGCCGCCGACGCGCGATACCGACAAACCGGCGTTGATCGCGGGACGGATACCAGCATTGAAAAGATCCGTCTCCAGGAATATCTGGCCGTCGGTAATGGAGATAACGTTGGTCGGTACGAACGCGGATACGTCACCGGCCTGCGTTTCGATAATAGGCAGTGCGGTTAGCGATCCGGTTTTGCCTTTGATCTTGCCGCCCGATACTTCCTCGACGTGCGCCGCGTTGACACGCGATGCGCGCTCGAGCAGGCGTGAATGGAGATAGAAGACATCACCCGGATACGCTTCGCGACCTGGCGGACGACGCAGCAGCAGTGACACCTGGCGATACGCCCAGGCCTGTTTGGTGAGATCGTCGAAGATGATCAGCGCATCCTGGCCGCGGTCGAGGAAGTACTCCCCCATTGACGTGCCCGAATACGGTGCTATGTATTGCATCGCGGGGCTATCCGCAGCTGCGGCGGCTACGACGATCGTATGATCCATCGCGCCTTCTTCTTCGAGCTTTCGGACAACGCCCGCGATTGACGAAGCTTTCTGGCCAATTGCGACGTAGATACATTTGATGCCGGTACCGCGCTGGTTAATGATCGTGTCGACGGCAACGGCGGTCTTGCCCGTCTGCCGGTCGCCGATAATCAACTCGCGCTGACCGCGGCCGATCGGCACCATAGAGTCAATGGACTTCAGCCCTGTCTGCACCGGCTCGCTGACCGACTGGCGTTGAATAACGCCGGGCGCAACTTTTTCGATCGGTGCTGTCAGGTCTGTGTCGATCGGACCCTTGCCGTCGATTGGCATTCCGAGGGCATCAACCACGCGCCCGAGCATCGCCTCGCCGATCGGCACCTCGAGAATGCGGCTCGTCGTCTTGACCGTGTCACCTTCCGAAATGTGCTTGTAGTCGCCAAGGACAACCGCACCCACCGAGTCCTGCTCGAGGTTCAGGGCCATGCCGAATGTGTGTTGCGGGAATTCGAGCATTTCACCGTAGCGAGCATCGCCCAGGCCGTGAATACGGACGATACCGTCCGTCACGCCGATGACCGTGCCAACATCACGCGCCTCTGCGGATGCCTCGAAGTTCTCGATGCGTTCTTTAATCAGCCGACTGATTTCAGAAGCTTTGAGTGCCATGTTGTTTTCCTCTTTACTTGGCCAGTTCGGTTGCGAGGCCTTCCAGCCTTGCCCGAAGCGAACCGTCGATTACGACATCGCCGGCCCGGATTACTGCGCCGCCGATGAGATTTTCGTCAATTTCCGTCACGATATTCACGTCGCGACCGAGCCGCTCCCGCAGCGCGCCCGAGATCGTGTCCTGCTGCTTCTTGCTGATCGGCGCCGCCGAGGTCACCGTGACTTCAACGATATTCTCGACCTCGGCTTTCAACGCCTCGAAATGCCCCGAAATCTCGGGGAGAACCGCGATTCGCCGGTACTCCAGCAGCAGCTTCAGGAAGTTTGTGCCTTGCGTGTCTTTGCCGCCGAGCATCTCGGCACCGGCTTTGGCGAAAAGCCCGGACAAAAACTCGAGCCGCTGCGAGTCATTGAACTCGGGGTCGCCCAGGTACTCAATGACCTGCCCGTCCTGCAGCAGCGCCCCGGCGATACCGAGAACCTGCGACCACGCGTCAAGCTTGCCGGACTCGTCGGCGAGTTCAAAGACGGCCTGCGCGTAGGGCCGGGCGATTGTGGTGTTGTCAGCCATTGCTATTTACAGCTGCTGCGCGAGCTTGCCGAGAATGTCCTCGTGCTGCTTGTCGTCGATCTCGCGCTGCAGAATCTTCTCGGCGCTCGCAATCGCGATCGCCGAAACCTGCCTGCGCAATTCCTCGCGAGCACGATTGGTTTCCTGCTCGATCTCGGCCATTGCTGCACCCAGCTGCCGGTTGCGTTCTTTGACGCCGTCCGCCTTTCCCTCGGCAACGATTACATTTGCACGCGCGTGCGCTTCATCCAGAATGCCGGTTGCCTGCTTGCGTGCGTCGCTGACGATTTCCTCAGCCTGAGCGTTGGCCTCTTCGAGTGCTTGTTCGCCTCGCTCGGCAGCGGCAAGGCCGTGGGCGATCGTCTCCTGACGTTCCTCGATGGCGGCCAGCAGCGGCGGCCAGATGAACTTCATGCAAAACCAGACAAACACGATCATCGCGATCGTCTGGCCGATGAGAGTCAGATTAATATCCACCTGTAGATACTCCTTACGTGTATCTCTCGAAACCTGTCGCTATAACGGCGACGGTTCTGTCTTAGCCGGCAACCGGGGCCAGTGCGTTTCTTAGCTGATCGACGAATGGATTCGCGAACGCGAAAAACAGCGCGATACCGACACCAATCATCGCGACGGCGTCGAGCAGCGCGACGACGATGAACATCTTGGTCTGCAGCATCGGCGCCAGCTCGGGCTGCCGTGCAGCGCCCTCGAGAAAGCGGCCGCCGAGAAGGCCCATGCCGATACCGACGCCCAGCGCCCCGAGGCCAATCAAGAGTGCGACGGCGATCGCCGTGAAGCCAATAACAGTTTCCATCAGTTTCTCCTAGATAGGATCAAGTCCAGCTTGTTGAATTAAATCGAATAAAATCAGTGTGATTCCGACGCAAGGCTCAAATAGACTATGGTCAGCATCATGAAAATAAAGGCCTGCAGCGTCACAATCAGGACGTGAAATACGGCCCAGCCGAAGTGCAGGGGTAGCTGCCACAGGCCAAGTAACGCGATCAGGATAAAAATGAGTTCGCCCGCGAACATGTTGCCGAAGAGTCGCAGGCTTAGGCTAACCGGCTTGGCCAGCAGTGCGACGCTCTCGAGAATGAAGTTAAACGCGATGATGAACGGTGCCGCGATGATGCCCGGCCCTTTGAGCGGTGGAGCAATCGGATGCAGCGTCAGCTCGCCGATGAGCCCGGTGACGCCCTTATACTTGATGGTGTAAATAAGGATCAGGAAGAACACCGCGATTGACATGCCGAAAGTCACGTTTACGTCCGTCGTCGGGACGACTTTCATATACGGGATACCTGCGGCTTCCGCGGCCAGCGGAATCCAGTCCACCGGCACGAGGTCCATCAGGTTCATCAGGAACACCCAGACGAAAATCGTCAGGCCGAGTGGGGCTATGAGCCGGCTCTTGCCTTGAAAGGTATCTTTAACAGAGCTGTCGACGAAATCGACGATTATCTCGACGAACGCCTGGAACCTGCTTGGTTTGTCGGCGGAGGTTTTCTTCGCAACACCATGGAACAACACGACGAAGACGAGCCCAAGCAGAATGGACCAGAACATCGAGTCGACGTTGATCGCTATCGGGTTACCCGCACATTGATTCCACACCCACTCACCGCTTGTGTCCTTGCAGACCTGCAGGTTTTGCAGGTGATGCTGGATATACTCGCCCGAGGTTTTTGCGCCGTGTCCGCCTTCACTCGCCATTCGTCTTACTCGTTTTTCCGTCTTGTCCCTGTTCGTCCCGCAGCAAAAGGCCGGCAAAGGTCACGAGCTGCGCCCCGATGAATCCCGTAAACAGCGGCACGGCCGCGAGCGGCCGCACCAGGACGAAAACCAGGCTGAACATCAGCACCGTTAACGCCAGTTTGCCGAGCTCACCGATGTATGCCGCCCGGATCAGAGCTTCTGCCCCGGGGTCCCGGCGTGGTACTACAAGCCGCAACGCCAAAAAAGCATTTGGGATGACGCAGGTCAGGCTGCCAAGCAGCGCCGAGTAGCCCGCGACATGTCCGAAAAACACCCAAAACACAGCGGCCAGAACCACCCCGACCCCTGTTTGTCCGACTAGCACCCTGAGCATTTTCTGCTTTTCTCCGGCACTAAAAACGCCACGTCCAGCGGGCTAACCGGCGGCTTGTGGCGCATGTCGTTGCGGGGTATCCAGGCGGGCCTGTATCAAGCGTGCGCATTATAGTGTCAGCCCTCCGGCATGGCAACAGGGTTCGCGGCGGTATTCGGGGCCGTTTTGCTCTGTTTTCCCGGCGTTTATGGTGTCTTTCGACGGAGCCCGCTCAACTCAGGTCTCGCGGACGATTAGCTCTGTCCTGATCACGCCCGAACTCGGCCGTTCTCCATCGAGAATTCTCATCAACTTGGCGACAAGGACCCGGCCGGCCTGGTGGATATCCTGCCGGATCGTGGTCAGGCGCGGCGTGAAATAGGCAGCCGAAGGAATGTCGTTGTAGCCGACGACGGACACGTCTCCGGGCACCTGCAGTCCGGCTTCACGAAACGCGCTGATAAAGGCCATTGCCGCCGTATCGCTGAAAGCGAATACACCGTCCGGTCGAAGCTCCGTGACATCGAGATAGTGATTCGCTGCGTCATGAGCCGCTTCGTAGGAAAAGTTGTGCAGCTCGATGCAGTCGGTTTTCACATCCCGGTTACGCGCGGCGACCGCGCTGCTGAAGCCCGAGAAGCGCAGCCCGATTTCCCGAAAGGACGTATCGCCGACGAACACAATGTGCCGGCATCCTCGGTCCATCAGGTAGTCGCCTGCCAGTCGACCGCCCAGATGATTGTCACTGCCGACGACGCAATATGGCGCGCTCTCAGCGCCCGCACCCCATACGACGAGCGGCGCGCCGGTGGCAGCGAATTCGTTAAGCATTTCTTCGCGATGTCCTTGTCCCAGAATGATGAATCCGTCCGAACCTCTCGACCAAAGTATGTTTTGGAATGCGTCTGTGTCGTTGTGGTTCGGCGCACACAGCAGCAGATCCTGGTTCCGGTCGCCAAGCGCCTCGGATACCCCGGCCAGCAAGTCGAACATGAATGGATCAGAGATGTGTCCCTGCTGGTGGGATCGGAAGTCCAGCGACACGGCGATCGTATTCGTTCTCTTGCGACGTAACTTCTGCGCATTGCGATTGACCGCATATCCGTGCTTGCGCGCAACCGACAAGACTCGATTCCTGGTCGCCTCCTTGACCAGCGGGCTACCACTCAATGCGCGCGACACTGTGGGTTTCGAAACTTCGGCGAGCCTCGCAATATCGTCCATGGTTATCGCGCGTTTATCGCTCATATCACAGGACTTCCAGTATCATGTAAGTGATTAAATTATAGAGGAATAGTACGTGTTTCTGAAACGCATTACAAAATGTTTGAAATGCGTTTCAGATAGGTGTAGCTTTTTTGCTCAAGCAGGGAGGTTTCGGGGGAGATGTCGAACTGCTCAATCATCTCTGTCACAACCCGGCCACGACGCACCTTGTCGTGCTTCCCGTCCATTCATTGACTCCAGCTGACAGGGGTGTGCACATGACTATCAACACATTCAGGGCAAACCAGTTCTTGCACGGCGCCGTACTTGCGGTCGTGCTCACTTTCGGTCCCGGCGCGGCGCTTTATGCGCAGGACACCGATAACGATGAGGTGATTGAAGAAATCGTCAGTATCGGCACGCCGGGTGGTGGCGGCGTGGAGAGGCAGCAAGCGAGCTTCGCGTTAACGACGATCGATCCGGAAGCCATTGCCAAGTTCTCTCCAAAAAGCACCGCGGACCTCTTCAAGTCTGTGCCGGGCGTATGGGCGGAAAGCTCGGGCGGCGTCGCCGGAGCTAATATTGATGTGCGTGGACTGCCCGGCGGCAGCGACGCGCCTTTTGTCACTCTCGCAATCAATGGCTCGCCGATCTACGGGACAGAGATGCTGTCCTTTTTCGAGCAATCCTCGATTTTCCGCGTCGACGAAACCATAGCCGGCGTTGAGGCGCTGCGCGGCGGCCCGAATGCCGTGTTCGGCAAGGGCGAGCCTGGCGTAACCGTGAACTTTAATCTGAAGGAAGGCAGCGAAGACACCGAGGGCCGAATCAAGTACACGACCTCCGACTACGGCTTGCAGCGTCTCGACGGCGTGCTTAGCGGTGAGCTGACGGAAAACCTGTATTACATGGTCGGCGGCTACGTCTCGTCGTCCGATGGTATCCGTGACCCGCAGTTCTCGGCAGAGGAAGGCAGTCAATTCACGATCAACCTAAATCGCGTCTTTGATGACGGCGAGATCAACCTGTTCGCCAGGGTGACAGACGATGTTGGTCAGTGGATATTGCCGTTCGCGCTCGACACGGGCAACGACAAAGGCGAATTCGCACAGCTCGGCAACGCAACCCGCTTTCGTGAGATCCCGATCAACCCGGCCGGCGACACGAAGGTTTTCGACTTCGCCAACGGCCGTGGCTGGGATGGCCTCGTGGCCGGCGGCAGCGCAGAGTTTGAGTTTGGCGATGGCTGGACGTTCCGCGATCAATTTACTTACACGTCCGGCGATGCAAACACGTTCGGTTTTGTGCCGTCTGGCAGCCCAGTTTCGGTATCGGACCTCGAGGCGGTGATTGGTGGACCCGTCACGACGGAAAGCGGTTCGACGCTGTCGGGTTCGGATTGGGCACAGACTTACGGCCACTGGGTCGTGTTGAAAGATCTCGAGGCCAAGATCAACGACATCAGCATCAACAAACAATTCGAGAACCACGACCTGACGTTCGGCTATTACGCGGCGCGCTGGTCGGCGGACGACTGGTGGACGCTCGGCAATCCGATCCCGGTGCAGAATATCAAGAACGGCGAGCCGCTCGATTCCTCGATTACACCGGCTGACATCGCTGCCGCCGGTGGAGACGCCGGCTTCCTGTTCGGGTTGCAATCATCCGGCGACGCAAGCGCCGAGGCGTTCTACATTGCCGATTCCTGGTACATCAACGACCGGTGGCGCATCGATGCAGGAGTGCGCCGCGAGTCGTTCGAGACGGACTACGTGGACGACGAGGGCAGTGGTTTTCCCGACGGCACAAACGACGTCATAACGGACCTCTCCGACAACGAGACCGCGTGGACCGTTGCGGCAAACTTCGACGTCAATGACGATCTCGGCGTTTATGCGCGCTACTCGGACGGCTTCCTGTTCCCGCACTTCGACGACATTCGTGGCGGTTCGGAGACAGTCAACGCGGTCGAGCAGCTCGAAGCCGGTGTCAAGTTCACCAGTGACTGGCTTGAGCTTTATGCGACCGCTTTTCACAACACCAATGACGACTTCAGCTCGACGGTTGGTTCTACCGTTCCTGCCGCAGCCTTTGAGACGGAATCAACCGGCGTCGAGGCCGACGGCACGCTGATTTTCGGCGAGTTCACAATCAACTTCCTGCTGACCGTGCAGAATGCCGAGATCACGAAATCGACCACGGTAGAAGACGAAGGCAATGCGGTGCGCCGCCAGCCGGATTTCCAAGCGCGTATTTCTCCTTCGTATAATTTCACGGTCGGGGAGTTTGACGGTTCCGTGTACGCGGCATATACAACGGTTGACGATCGCTGGGGCGACGACGCCAACACGGTCAAGCTACCGAGCTACAACAAGTTCGACCTCGGCGTGCTGCTCTATCATGACGCGGGCTTTTTCTTCCAGCTGCATGGAGACAACGTGAACGACTCCGACGGTATCACGGAAGGAGATCCTCGTGATCCAACCGCTCCGAACGGTCGGCCGATCTTCGGCACCTCATGGCGACTCAGCGTCGGCTACGATTTCGGCGACTAAGTAGCAGTGGCCGCTGAGACATTGTCTCAGCGGCCATCCTTTGATTGTTGCTAACTCCAATTAGAGTCGTCGACAGCCGCCGCCGGGACCGGATATGAAAAACTGGCCTATCAAGGTCTCGCTGTTCATCAACTATTTCGTGTTCGCGATTCTGTTGAACAGCGTCGGCACCGTGATCCTGCAGGTGCAGAATAGTTACGGCGTGACCGAGTCGTCCGCCGCGGTCCTCGAGGCGTTCAAAGACCTTTCGATCGCTTTAACGTCGTTCCTGATCGCGTCTTTCATTGTCCGGGTCGGCTACAAACGCACAATGCTGGCCTCGCTCGGCTTTATAGGAGTTGTTTGCCTGGCGATGCCGCAGCTGCCCGTGTTTTGGATGACCAAACTGATGTTTGCGGCAACCGGCGTCGGCTTTGCCCTGGTCAAGGTGTCCGTCTACGCGACGCTCGGTCTGGTTACCAAAGACAGCAAAGAACACGTCAGCATCATGAATTTCCTCGAGTCATTTTTCATGGTTGGCGTGCTATCAGGTTATTTCATCTTTGGTGCGTTTGTTGATGATTCGGATCCGGCATCGACAAGCTGGCTGACCGTGTATTACGTGCTTGCCGTGCTGTCGTTTCTTGCGTTTGCGCTACTGCTGTTTGCAAAGCTCGACGAGTCCGCGGCACAAAGCGCCACCCCGAAGTCGCTGGCGCAGGAATTTGTGGACATGATGGCGCTTTGCATCAAGCCACTTGTGCTGATCTTCGTCATCAGTGCATTCCTGTACGTCCTCATCGAACAGAGCATCATGTCGTGGTTGCCCACGTTCAACAGCCGCATTCTCAATCTCTCGACGTCATTGAGTATTCAGATGGCCAGCATTCTGGCAGCGGCAACCGCTTTGGGCCGATTCACAGCCGGAATCGTTTTGAAAAAGTTCGACTGGTACCGGGTGCTGACAATCGGCCTGCTGCTGGCAGCCGCGCTCGTACTCGTCGCGCTGCCAATGGCCCGATCGGTGTCGGTCACGGAGGTGACGACTCTGGCCGCAGCGCCTTTGGCCGCCTTCGTTTTTCCACTGATCGGCTTTTGCATCGCTCCGATTTACCCGGCCATCAACTCCGTCATACTCTCCGCGCTGCCGACGCATCAGCACGGGTCCATGGCCGGGCTGATCGTCGTTTTTTCCGCGCTCGGGGGAACATCCGGGTCGATCATCACGGGTTACCTGTTTGAAATAGTCGGCGGTCAGACCGCTTTCTATTTCTCGCTAATACCGATAGCCGTTATTTTGTTCACTCTCTACCTCTTCAAACGCAAGGCCGAAGAACTGGGGCACGCGTAGAGGTCCGGAGATGCAGAAATTCAAAGGCCCAGACGAGATTTACGGCGAACTGTTCGAGCTGGTGCAGTCGCGTCGCATATTCCCGGACTCGAAGACCTTCGTTGACGCTACACCCAAGTCTGATGTATCGGCAATTCTGGCAGCCTTCACAGGCGTCGATCAGGATAGTCCGGATAAGGTCAGGTCCTTCGTCCGCAAGCATTTTTCACTGCCCGCAGACGGCGACGTCGCGGCCGGGCTGACAAATGTGCCGCCCGTTCGTGATCGTATCGAGCAGCTATGGAGCGTTCTTTCCCGAGCCGCGGATCACGTCGATCCGAATTCGTCACTGATCGAATTGCCCCGACCGTACATTGTGCCCGGCGGGCGGTTTCGGGAAATCTATTACTGGGACAGTTATTTCACGATGCTCGGCCTGGCCGAGGCAGGCCGTTATGACGCTATCGAAGACATGGTCGACAATTTCGCCCACCTGATCGACCAGATCGGCTTCATTCCGAATGGCAACCGCACTTATTTTTGTACCCGATCACAACCACCATTCTTCGTGCTGATGGTCGAACTGTTGACCGAGGTCCGTGACGACGAGTCGGTAGTCCACAACTACGTGCAACAACTGCAAAAAGAATACGATTTTTGGATGCGAGGAGCCGAGTCGTTGCCAGAGAGCGGTGGCGTTATGCGCCGCGTTGTCAGGGTCGGTGACGGCTACCTCAATCGCTATTGGGATGACAGCGACAAACCACGCCAGGAGAGTTATGCCGAAGATGTCGAGCACGCCGCAAGTTCCGCCCGTGACGAAAGGGACTACTGTCGGAACATTCGCGCTGCTTGTGAATCGGGGTGGGACTTCTCTACGCGTTGGCTCGATGATTCGGCTGCCCTTGAGTCGGTTCGAACGACCGAGATTCTCCCTGTCGATCTGAACGCTTTGCTATATCGGCTCGAGTGTCGCCTTGCCAGCTGCTACGAAGGGTCGGATAACGCACTGGCTGAGCGTTTCGCGGGTCGGGCGGCGTACCGCAAAGAGCTTCTGCAAACCCTTTTCTTCGATGACGACGCGGCGTTCTTCGCGGATCTCAATTACCCAAGCCTGAAACCAACCAATGTTCAATCACTCGCCGCAGCGTTCCCCTTGTTCCTCGAGATCGCCACCGCCGCGCAGGCAACCCACGTGATGACGAAAATCCAGAACGAGTTTCTCGCGTCCGGTGGCTGGCTGACGACGCTGCATACGAGCGGACAGCAGTGGGACCGGCCCAACGGCTGGGCGCCGCTGCAGTGGGTCGTTTTCGAGGGATTGCGCAACTATGGTTTCGTCACGGAGGCGGAACTCGGCGGGACGCGGTGGGCCTCGGACAATATCGAAATATACAACCGAACCGGCAGGTTATTCGAGAAATATGACGTCGAACACACTCAGGCGCTGGCAACAGGCGGCGAGTACGATGTGCAGGACGGCTTTGGCTGGACCAACGGCGTTTTGCTCAAGCTGATGAATCAGCTCAACATCAATTAAGAATGAACTATTTGATGTGTTTGAGGATGCCGTCGAGCTCGTCGAGGCTGTTGTAGCTGATCACGATCTTGCCCGAGCCTTTCTTGGTGTGATTGACGTGCACTATTGCGCCGAGCTTTTCCGATACCTCGATTTCCAGCCGTCGAATATCCGCGCTGCCTGTTTCAGGCTGTTTCGCCGCCTTCGGCTCTGTCGCGGTGCCGAGCATACGTTTGACCAGTCGCTCGGTCTCGCGCACCGATAATCCTTTCTTGACGACCTGTCTTGCCGCATCGTGTTGTTGGACCGCATTACTGATTGCCAGCAGCGCACGGGCATGGCCCATTTCGAGCTGCCGGGATTCGAGCATGGTCTTCACTTTCTCCGAGAGCTCCTGCAAGCGAAGCAGGTTGCTGACCGCCGCGCGCGATCGGCCGACCGCTTCTGCCGCTTCGGCGTGGGTCAGGTCGAACTCGCGAATCAGGCGCTCGAGAGCACGCGACTCTTCGAGCGGATTCAGGTTCTCGCGCTGAATATTCTCGATAAGCGCGGTTGCAATGGCTGCCTCGTCTGGAACCTCTCTGACCACGGCCGGGATTTCATCCAGTCCGGCCATTTGCGCCGCTCGCCAGCGGCGCTCGCCCGCGACGATTTCGTAGTGCTGCACGCCGTCGAAGTGGCCGATCGGCCGTGCGACGATGGGCTGTACGACACCCTGAGCACGAATCGAGCTCGCAAGATCCTCGAGTGTGTCCTGGCGAATATCGACGCGGGGCTGATACTGACCGCGCTGCAACAGATCGACCGGAATTTGCCGTAGCTGGTCGGGATGCGGTGCGCCAGGTATGGCGGCGGTCTCGGCGACCGGTTTGCTGAGCAGTGCATCGAGGCCACGGCCCAGTCTTTTCTTTGCTGTCATCTGCATAATTCCTAAACTGCGCGCAGGTGGCCCTCGCGGGCGTCTTCCCTGCGCAAGATTTCCCCTGCTAACGCAAGATATGAGATTGCCCCGCGCGATGCGCGATCGTGCAGTAATACCGGCCGGCCGAAACTTGGCGCCTCGGCGAGTCGGATGTTCCGCGGTATGACTGTACGGAATACTTGTCTGTCGAAGTGCTCGACTAGCTGCATCGACACTTCGTTGGACAGGTTTATACGTGGGTCGAACATTGTTCGCAGTATGCCGAAGACTTCGAGACCCGGGTTCACCGAATCCCGCACCTGCTCGATCGTATTCAAGAGGGAGCTCAGCCCTTCGAGGGCGTAGTACTCGCACTGCATGGGGATCAACACGCCATCTGCCGCGGCCAGCGCGTTGACGGTCAACATGTTAATCGACGGAGGGCAGTCGATCAGGATGAAGTCGTAAAGACCGATTACCGGGGCGAGCGCTTTTTTGAGCTTCATCTCCCGACCGATTTCCTGCAGCAGGTTGACCTCGGCGAGCGTCAGATCCGCATTGGAGGGCAGCACGGCAAACCCACCCTCAGGCGGCGAGATGATAGTATCGGCAGCGGTCGCTTCGCCAAGCAACACATCGCAAGTCGAATTCTCCAGCTCCATCTTGTTGATGCCGCAGCCCATCGTCGCGTTGCCCTGTGGGTCCATGTCGACCAGCAGCAAGCGGCGCTGTGTCGCCGCCAGCGATGCCGCAAGGTTGACGCAGGTCGTCGTTTTGCCGACCCCGCCCTTCTGGTTTGCTACTGCAATGATGCGCGCCATAAGCCTATCTGTGCTCGATCAACACGGCGTGCCGGGAACCCGCCTCGAGTCCCGGTACCTTGAGTTCCGTCACGTCAAATCGCCAATTGTCGGGCAACGATTCTAATTCTTCTGCCGGATCGCGGCCCTTCAGGGCAACAAACACCCCGTCCTCTCCAACGTGGTGCCCGGCAAGCTCCAGGAGCCGCGGCACGGCAGCCACGGCCCGGGCAATCACGGTATCAAAGCGGTAGCCGGGTGCATAGTCCTCAATGCGGGCTTTCGTGGCCCTGACGTTGCTCAGGCCGAGCAGGCCGGCGACGTGTTGGACGAACATCACTTTCTTGTTGTTGCTGTCGACGAGATCGAATTCCCGATCCGATTCGACGATTGCGAGCGGGAGTCCGGGGAACCCGGCACCCGTACCGACATCGAGCACGTGCCGGCCACGCAGCAGTGGCTGCACGGCCAGACTGTCGAGCAAGTGGCCGGTGATCATCTCGTCGCGATCACGTATTGCGGTCAGGTTGACCTTGCTATTCCATCGCTCGAGCTCATCGAGCAGCGTCGAGAATTTTTCGACGCAGTCGTCCGGATATGTTTTCAGGCGATGCAGTGTCTACTCCTCGCCGATCAGGTGCTCGCGAAGAAACAGAACCGTTGCCTGCTGGTAGATGTCGCGGTTCTCTTTCTTGCGATAGCCGTGACCTTCGTTGAACGCATTCATGTACCACACCGCGTTGCCCTGCTTGCGCAGCGCATCGACCATCTGTTCGGACTCGGTAACCGGCACGCGCGGATCATTTTGCCCCTGCACGACAAAGATCGGCACGTTTATCCTGTCGACATTATTGACCGGGCTGATCTTTTCAAGGTGCGCACGCATCTCCGGGTCACGCTCGTCGCCATATTCTGCTCGCCGCAGGTCACGACGATAGTCCTGGGTGTTTTCGAGGAACGTCACGAAGTTGCTTATCCCGACGATGTCCACGACCGCCTTGAGCCGGTCACCAAAGTGCACGGCGCTGGCGAGCACCATGTAGCCTCCGTAGCTGCCCCCGAATACCGCCACCCGATCGGCATCGAGATCCGGCTGCCGCTCTACCCAGTCCAGCAGCGCGCCGATGTCCCGGACCGAGTCTTCGCGTTTGAAGCCGTTATCGAGGCTCAGGTATTCCTTGCCGTAACCGTTCGAGCCGCGCACGTTCGGCACAACAATCGCAACACCGAGTTTTTGCATCCACATCTGGTACGTACTGCTGAAGACCGGGCGCGACTGGCTTTCCGGACCGCCGTGAATCGAGACGACGACCGGGAACGGACCGTCACCGGCCGGCTTGTAAACCCAGGCGGGTATCTGCCGATGCAGGCCATCCACCTTGTCGAATGTCGGGTACGTTACGCGTTGGGGCTCCCGAAACTGCGTCGTGTCCAGACCGCCCACTTCACTGGTCGTCCAGCGCACGAGCTGTCCGAACTGCAGCGGTTCGGGGCCGAGGTCCAGCACGAACGTATCGGACGGGGTCGACGCCGTGTTCAAAGTCATGGCGAGTTTGCGATCATCCGGGCTGAAACCCAGCCCGAACGCGAGGCCGATCGGGATGTTATCCACAGGGCGATACTTCCGCGTGCGCGTGTCCATCAGATACACGCGCGACATGCCGTCCTCGTTGACCGTGAACGCGATGCGTCGTCGGTCGTGGCTGATGATCGCGTTCGTGATATCCCAGTCAATATCGTTTGTGACGATTTCGACGCCTGCTCCGGGTCTGACTGCCTGCCAGGCCAGTCTCTGGAAATTGCTGCCCTGACTCGTAATCAGCCAGAAACCGTCGTTATCGTCATCGAATGCCACTGGGTAATTCGTGGTCTGTGCGCCTGTGCCGCCAGCAAGCAGTGTTGCTTCTCCCGAATCGAGGTCGATCAGGTGTACGCGAGAGTCGGCGATGCTGACGTAGTTAAGCGCAAGCAGGCGGTTGCCGCTCGCCGAAAACTCGGTGGGGCCCCACCAGGTGCCGTCCGGGGACTCGAGAACTATTTCAGCCTTGTCCGGATCCTCGGGATACATGAGCCAGATATCGTTCGATGCACCGTTGCGTCGTGTGCTCGGGTAGGCGATACGCCGCCCGTCGCGGTCCCAGCTTGGTGCACCGTTGCGCGATTCGCCATCGCTCAGCATGACGGCGCTGCCGGTAGCAGGGTCCAGCATGAAGATTTGCGTGAACTCGCTGCCGCCGACATCGCGTGTGAAAATGAGTTTCGACCCTTGCGGCTGACCGGATACAACGCCGACCGGTTCTTTGTAGAAGGTCAGCTGGTGCCGGGCACCGCGCGGCATATCAACCCGGTGCAGCTGTTCTACGTCGGCAAACCGTGTTTTCACAAACAGCCCTGAACCGTCCTTCTGCCACGCTGCAAAACCAGCTGAGCGTACATTTTGAAAACGGTTGAGGCTGTCCACGATTTCTTCGGAGATGGCTGGCACATCTTCCATGAGCAGATTGCCGTTGTTCACCACGGTTCGGGAAACCTCCTGCGCGCCCGCAATACCGCCTGCAGAAAAAGCGCTCAGAACTACGAGGATCGTTGTTCTCATTCCAACCTCCCGATAATCAGACGACGAGTAATGCCATGAAATCATCGACGGCCGTCGCCGCGAGTCTATCTCGATTAACGCACAGTGCGTTCAATGTTTCCCATTGCTTCGCGGCAAGCTTTGGCGACACGCTGTCGATGAACTTTTGCTTCAGCACCGGAATGCCTTCTTCACGCCGTTCGCGATGGCCAATCGGAAAATCGACGGCGATGCGATCCGTGCGGCTGCCATCATTGAAGAACACCTGCACGGCATTACCGATGTAGCGCTTCGCGGGGTCGAAGTAATCATTCGTGAACTGCTCGTTCTCGCGCACTTCCATTTTGTCGCGTAACGCATCGATGCGCGGGTCATTTGCCACGTCGTCTTCGTAATCGGCCGCCGTGAGCCGCCCGAAGATCAGCGGCACTGCCGTCATATACTGAATGCAGTGATCGCGATCGGCCGGGTTGTCGAGGGGCCCGGTCTTGTCGATGATGCGAACGCCGGCTTCCTGTGTCTCGATAACGACCTTGTCGATATTGTCAATTCGATCTCTGACCTCGGGGTGCAGGGTCATCGCCGCTTCAACGGCGGTCTGCGAGTGGAACTCTGCCGGGAACGAGATTTTGAACAACACGTTCTCCATAACGTAGCTGCCGTAACCGCGCTGAAAACCGAATGGCTTGCCCTTGAACAACACATCGTAGTAACCCCAGGTTTTCGCCGACAGCGCGGACGGGTAGCCCATCTCGCCGGTCATTACTATCAATGCCAGGCGCACAGCCCGGCTGGTCGCGTCCCCGGCCGCCCAGCTCTTACGGGACCCCGTGTTGGGCGCATGCCGGTAGGTGCGCAGAGCCCCGCCATCGATCCAGGCATGCGACAGGGCATTCTGCACTTGTTCCTTGCCACCGCCGAGCATGCGTGTGACCACCGCGGCCGAGGCAACGCGCACGAGCAGTACGTGATCGAGGCCAACCCGGTTGTAGCTGTTCTCCAGTGCCAGCACGCCCTGGATCTCATGCGCGCGGATCATCGCATCGAGCACGTCGTGCATCGTGAGCGGTTCCCTGCCTGCCGCCCTGTTTTGCCGGCTCAGATAGTCGGCAACGGCAAGTATACCGCCGAGGTTATCGGACGGATGGCCCCACTCGGCCGCAAGCCAGGTGTCATTGAAGTCGAGCCAGCGATTCATGGCGCCGATATTGAACGCGGCCATGACGGGCTCGAGTTCGTAGGACGTGCCCGGTACCCGGGCGCCTCCGGCCAGCGTGGCGCCGGGCACAACCGGGCCGAGCAGCTTGGTGCACGCCGGATAGTCGAGCGCCTGAAAACCGCAGGCGAGCGTGTCCATCAGGCAGTAGCGTGCCGTCTCGAACGCGAGGTCGCTGTCGATTTTCATGTCGCAAACGAAATCCGCAATGTCGACGAGTTCTTTATCCCAGTCGGCTCGCTGCGCCGACCGAATATCTATGCTGGACATGATGTCTCCGGGTACTGCTGTCTGACGCGCTCAGGCGCGGTCTTCGATAGCTACCCACTCCTGCAGCGGCGGGCCGATGTATTCGGCAGCGGGACGAATCAGCTTGTTGTCTGCGCGTTGCTCCATGATGTGCGCAGCCCAGCCGGTGATTCGCGAACAGACGAATATCGGCGTAAACAAATAGGTCGGAATTCCCATGAAGTGATACACGCTTGCCGCGAAAAAGTCGGCATTCGCAAACAGCTTTTTCTCGTCCCACATGACTTTCTCGATCGCTTCCGAGATTTCATACAGCCGCATGTCGCCGGCCTCTTCAGCGAGCTTCTTCGACATGGCCTTGTTGACCGAGTTACGTGGATCCGACGTCGTGTACACGCGATGACCGAAGCCCATGATCAGCTCCTTGCGCTCCAGCATGCCGAGCACGCCTGCGATTGCTTCTTCTGCGGAAGCGAATTTCTGAATCAGCCCCATCGCCGCTTCGTTGGCGCCTCCGTGCAGCGGACCACGCAGCGCGCCGATCGCGCCGCTGACTGCCGAGTGCATGTCCGACAGCGTGCCCGTTATGACTCGGCCGGCAAATGTCGATGCATTGAACTCGTGCTCGGCATACAGAATCAAGGTCGTGTTGAGAGACTTCCGGTGTAGCTCGGGGGGCGGCTCGTCGTGCAGTAAATGCAAGAAGTGTCCGGCAATGCTGTCATCATCCGTCTCGGTGTCGATGCGCGTGCCATCGGTGTGGTAGCGATGCCAGTACAGCAGCATTGACGGCAAACAGGCGAGCAGCCGATCTGCGACGTGCTGCTGATTCGAGAAATCGCCTTCGGGCTCGATGTTGCCCAGGAACGAAACGCTCGTGCGCAGCACGTCCATCGGGTGCGCGTTGGCCGGCACCATTTCGAGCACCGTCTTGAGCGCGTCGGGCAGGCCGCGCAGCGATTTGATCGTTGCGATGTAGCTGTCCAGTTCCGCGCGAGTCGGCAGCTTACCGTGCAACAGCAGGTACGCAACTTCCTCAAACGTTGCGTTGTCCGCCAGATCATAAATGTCATAGCCGCGGTAGGTCAGGCCTGCGCCCTCTTTGCCCACGGTGCATAATGCTGTTTTGCCCGCCGTTACGCCGGCCAGCCCACCTGTTTTTTTTGTTTCTGCCATGAGTCTCTTCCTTGCCCGTTTTTTTATGACGGGCGTCAGTCTTTTGCGGTCTTGATTCCCTGCTCGGCAAAAAGCTCGTCGAGCTTGTCTTCGTAGGCTTGATAACCGAGGATGTCGTACAGCTCCATGCGCGTTTGCATTTTCTCCAATGATGCGGCTTGCGTGCCTGCCCGGCGCAGGTTGGTGTAGACATCTTCTGCTGCCGCGGACATGGCTCGGAAAGCGCTGAGTGGATACAGCGCCATGCGCACACCGACCTGGCCCAGTTCATCGGTCGTAAACAGCGGCGTCTTGCCAAACTCGGTCAGATTGGCCAGCACCGGTACCGTTATAGCGTCCGTGGCCTGCCGGTATTCCTCGAGAGTCGTCAGCGCTTCAGCGAATATCATGTCGGCGCCTGCCTCGACATAAGCCGCGGCACGATCCAGTGCCGCCTGTTGTCCTTCAACCGCGTGCGCGTCGGTGCGCGCCATGATGACGAACTGATCATCGATGCGGCCGTCGACTGCCGCCTTGATGCGATCACACATTTCTGCAGCATCGACGAGCGCCTTGCCCGGCCGATGACCGCAGCGTTTGGCCGCAACCTGATCTTCGAGATGGCAACCAGCCGCGCCGGCCCAGGTCATCTCACGAATCGTCCTGCCGATCATGAACGCACTTCCCCAGCCGGTGTCGGCATCGACGAGCAGCGGCAGGTCAGTCGCCGACGCAATTCGGTGAACATCTTCGCAGACGTCGTTCAGTGTCGTCATCGCCAGGTCCGGCAGGCCAAAGGACGCGTTCGCAACGCCGGCCCCCGACAGATAGATCGCCCTGAACCCGGCCCTTTCTGCCAGCAAGGCAGTGAACGCGTTGATTGTGCCAACGATTTGCAGCGGCCGCTCGGCGTCGAGCGCGGCGCGGAAACGGGCTCCTGCACTCATGCCATGTGTCCTCCGGAGTGGTTTCAGCTTAATTTTAATGGGCATTAAAATTATCGGGACAGCGATTCTAAACCACGCCGACCACGATTCCCAAATGGACCGACTGGTTAATTTTGTGTGGTGCCGAGATCGCTCGGACGATCGTCGTACGTCGCCGTGGGCGGGACGTTGCTCATCGGAAGTAAAGCGCAGCGCCGCGAGCTCCCGTCAGGCGGGATTGAGACATGAAGATGAACAACGTCGCGGCCGCAGCTACGTTATTGCGACGACCGTGCGGCCCGTGACGGTGCCATCGAGGTAAGCCTGGAATGCGCCGGGCAGTTCATCGAAGCCGATCGTGCGGCTGCCGATCGTATCGAGGTGGCGCGGCATCAGATCACCGCCGATTCTCGACCACACGGCAAGGCGCAACGCTCGCGGCGTGTCCACGGAATTTATGCCAAGCAGACACACGGCGCGCAGAATAAATGGCAGCACGGTTGTCGTCAGTGCCGCGCTTGAGGCAAGCCCGATGCTCGCGATATTGCCGCCGTAATCCGTCGTCCGGGTGAGCCAGGTCAGGTAGTCCCCACCGAGATTGTCGATCGCGCCCGCCCACTCTGCTTTTTCCATCGGCCGCTTTCCGAGGTCCAGCTGATCACGCAACAATATTCGGCGCGCGCCAATGCTTTTCAGATAGTCCTGTTCGGTGGCCTTGCCTGTGACGGCCACAACTTCGTAGCCGCGGCCATCCAGCATGTCTATCGCAATGCTGCCCACGCCACCGGTCGCGCCAGTCACAACGACCGGGCCGTTTTCTGGCAGCTGGCCGTTTTGCTCCATGCGATGAATCGCCAGCGCCGCTGTGTATCCCGCGGTTCCAATTTGCATGGCCTGCGCCGTGCTCATGCCTTCCGGAACCGGCACGATGCAGTCGCTGCCGACGCGCGCGTACTCCGAGTAGCCACCATCAACCGTCTCACTGAGCCCGCAACCATTAACGAGCACAGCGGTGCCTGGCGGCAACTCGGCGTTTTCCGAGCTGACGATGGTTCCTGCGAGATCGATGCCGCCATTCAATGGATAGCGACGCAGAATCTTGCCAGCTCCGGTTGCCGCCAACGCATCCTTGTAATTGATCGTCGAGTGGCTGACTTTGATGACCGCGTCGCCCTCGGTCAGGTCATCGAGCGTGAGCTCCTGAAATCCGGCGACAACCTTGCCATCCTGCTCATCGATACGATAAGCGCGAAATTTGTCCATCACTTGCTCCTCCGCAGCCATACATCAAGGCCCTGCGTATTCAGATCAACCTCGATGTCCAGTACCGAATGCATCGCTTCGCTACTGCCTCTGTAGCCGTGCTCGTCGAGTCGGCTTGCAAAATACTCGAACATGCTGGTTTGCAGAGACTCAATACGGTCCTCGTCGTGCTCGTGTTGCCGCGCCATCGCGACGTACGCGTCGATGCCTTCGTGCATCTCTGTCATCAACCGATCAAGATTGCGCACGCGGCTGTAGTGCGTCAAATACAGCTGCTCCGGTTCACACGCCATGATTCTGTCGACGGCCTTATGCGCCTCCACCGGGTCGAACTGCACAGGCGTCGTCGTTGGAAAAACTATTTCGCCCCGTGCTGTATCGAGTTCCCGATACGAGACGCCAAAACTGTCCCCCGTGAACACGCCTTTTGACTCCGGATCATTGAGTACATAGTGATGGCGCGCGTGACCTTCAGTGTAGATCGTTTGCATCGCACGGCCATTGAAATCGAACCACTGTTCATTGTCGGCAATAATGATCCGGCGTTCATCGATAGGCTCTATGCGTCCATAGATTTCGGCCGTGCGCGCTGCGCCGTAAACGGCTTCGGTTCCGGCCACGAGCTTTGCCGGATCGATCATGTGTGGTGCTCCGTACGGGTGCAGGACACAACGCGCATTAGGCAGCTGCTGCATCAACAGGCCTGCGCCGCCAGCATGGTCGAGGTGAACGTGCGTCAGAAAGACGTAGTCGACATCGCCAACGTCCAGATCCTGTTGCGCCAATGCATCAAGCAGCTGCGGCACGCTGTCGTTGACGCCCGTATCGACGAACGCGGCCCGGCCACGGTGCCTGATGAGGTGACTCGCATCCTGCAGCGGCCGTGCGTATTCGGTATCGATGGCGACTATGCCGTCATTGAGTGCTGTCGTTTGCGCGCGATGTCCCTGCATTACATCGGCTTTCGCACGGCGCGCGCCTAATTGGCCTTCGACGTTTCGAGGCCTTCGAGCCCGGCGTAATACTTCGCAAGCAATGCGATGTCACTGTCTGTAAGCGCCGCAGCGAGTGGCATCATCAGCACATTCTTGCGCGTGCCGTCACGATACTGTTTCAGGGCATGCACAAGATAATCTTCGTGCTGCCCCGCAAGCGTTGGCCAGGTCGGCGAAACGCTGATGCCGTTCTGTCCGTGGCACGCGGTACACGCTGTCGTTTCTTCGAGACCTGGTGCCGTCGAACCGCCCGCGGCAACCGTATCGCCGGAAAGGCTCGCCAGATACGCCGAAACGTCTTCAATGTCCTGGTCGGTCATGCTCGAGGCTTGTGCGGCCATTGTCCGGTGCGGCCGGCTGCCATCCCGGTAGCCCTGCAGGGCGGCGACGAAATACGCGGCTTTCTGCCCGCCGAGCCTGGGCACACGAAAGGACGGGTAGGCGTTGCGATAGCCCTCAATCCCATGGCAGCCAAGACAGGTATAGCCGAGCTTCTCGCCGCGGGCCATATCGCCTTCGGCAAATGCCGTTGGCGTCGCGCCGGCGAGCAACAGTGCCGCAGCGATCACGGCCATCTTCATCTTGCCAATCACCATATTTTTCAATGTCTTGTATGTTAGGGCGGATGTGCCGGGACGTTTCGAGGGCGCTATGTTAGTGACAACACGCGGCTAATTCCAGCCCGAAGGCCACCGGGTCGCATGCTAGCATCTCGCCCCTATGCAATCAGCCCATGAGGATGTGCCGTGAAAAAAGGCTTTGTCGCTTTGCTTGTCGTGCTCGCAATTGTCGTCCTGGTCTCGCCAGGAATCGTCGGCCGCCTTGCAGAGCAATCGATGGACGAGAATCTCGACTGGGCCGCCGCCGAGTCTCAGGAGGTGACGGTTACGTCACAAGGTTTTGACCGCGGCTGGTTCTCGTCAGAAGGACAACATCGCGTCGCGATTCGCGACGGTGAACTCCGCGACGCACTGCTGGGCATGGCGGCAGTTCAGGGCGACGATGAGATTCCGGACCTGGTAATCGACACGCGGCTCGATCACGGCCTCGTCCCCTTTAGCTCCATGGCTCGCGCCAGGGGCTCGCTGATGCCTGGCCTCGGCAGCGCTGTCTCAACCCTCAGTCTCGAGTTTCCGGACGGCGTCAAATATGACTTGCCGGGCACGATCTACAGCAAGGTCGGACTGACCGGCGACCTTGAGTCCAACCTTATCCTCACAACCGGCTCATTCTCAGAAGATGGAGATACCGCGACCTGGGGTGACGTCGACATCGTCGTCACGATCAGCCCGACCAGTAGCATCATTGGCTTTGACGGCGCTGTCGACTCGTTATCGTTCGCCTCTGTCAACGATAATTTCGATATCGGCAAGATAACTTTCTCAGGCAATCAGCGGCAGACAAGATTCGGATTCAGCGTTGGCGACGCAACGATCACCGTAGCTTCCGTCACCATACTGTCTGCACAAGGTGCGCAGACCATTGGCCCGCTATCGGTTGACACGGACGCCAAGCTTGACGGTGATCGTGTTTCCGGCCGCGGCAGCGTGCGGCTCGACAATTTGCCGGTTCCAAACCTCGGAGCCGGAAACGTCATGATCGACATTACGCTCACGGATATGGATGGCGCCGCACTCGGAAATCTCGCGCGCGCTTTGGACGACTTGGGCGCCTACATCAGTGGCGACGATATAATGATCGCAATGGAGCCCCACCTGCAGCGACTGCTTGCTTCAGGCTTCGAGCTTGATTTCGATCAGATCGACATCTCGTTGCCGCAGGGCACGTTAGCAACGCGATTGACCTTGAAGCTCGCAGAAACTGATCTCGATCGCTTCGCCTGGCCGTCCGTGTTGCTCGCGCTTGACGCAACCCTCGATGTCAGCATGCCCGCTGAACTCGTCGACATTGCGACAGCAACGGACCCGCAATTCAACGCGGCGATCGGCATGGGCGTTCTCAGAAAGAACGGCGACGTCTACGAAATGAACGCCGAGTTCAAAAAAGGTTTGCTCACGGTCAACGGCGCTCCGATGCCGATTCCCATGCCAGGCATGCAGTAGGCATGAAATACGAGAGCATCGATCCGGTTGTTGCTTATCTTCAAATCTCGTCCGCCAGATGACAAGCGACCGTTGTGCCGTCCAGCGTTCGTTGTCTTGGTACCTCGGATTTGCAGATGTCGCGCGCATATTTGCACCGCGGGTGGAACATGCAGCCGCTCGGCGGCGTAAGCGCCGACGGAACCTCACCGGCCAGGGTCGCCTTGCCGCCAGCGTGTTCAGGGTCCGCAATCGGTACAGCTTCGAGCAAGGCCCTCGTGTATGGATGCCGCGGTCGCCCGAACAATGCGGCGTTGCCGGCCAGCTCGACCAGTGCGCCCATATACATAACGAGCACGCGGTGACTGACGGCGCGCACGACGGACAGGTCGTGTGTGATGAAAACGATCGCCAGGCCGCTGTCGACCTGTACCTCGCGCAGCAGTGCCAGAATTTGTTCCCGCACTGTACCGTCGAGCGCCGCAACCGCTTCATCACATACGAGCACTTTCGGCTTGAGTATCAACGCACGCGCAATCGCAACCCTCTGTGCCTGGCCGCCCGATAATTCGTGCGGATAGCGCTGCAGATATTCCTCGCCGAGCCCGGTGCTCTCGAGCATTACAGCCACTTCTTTTTGCCGGTTAACTGCCGATAATTCGGGTTTGTGCACCAACAGCGGCTCGGCCACGATGTTCGCGACTCGCATCTGCGGATTCAGCGATCCCACCGGATCCTGAAACACGAGCTGCATACCGCGCCGCACTTCCGTCGGCCTGTCTTGCACGGACCCATGCAGCGCCGTTCCGCAAAAAACGACGCGCCCCGACTGCATTGGGATCAGCCCAAGCACGGCCCGCACGAGGCTCGACTTGCCCGAGCCCGACTCGCCCACAACCGCCACCGTCTCGCCGGTTTGAATTGTCAGATCGACATCCCGTACGGCCTGCAGCCTCCCGCGCCCAGTTTCCCTGTAGCTGACCGACGCGGCCTCTATTTGCAGCAGCTCCTCCCCCGTCGAGGGCAACGGGATGTTTATCGTATCGAGTCGCGGCGCGGCCGCCAGAAGCCGTGCCGTATGCGCATGCCGGGGCCGCGCAAAAACGTCACGCGTCGCGCCTTGCTCCACGAGTTCGCCTTGCTCCAACACGAGCATGCGCTCGCAGTGGCCGGCAACGACACCAAGATCATGCGTAATGAGCAACAGCGCGGTGTCCGCGCGAATTTCCTCCAGCAGCTCGAGTATCTGCGCCTGCACCGTGACATCGAGCGCCGTCGTCGGCTCGTCGGCGATGAGTAGCGCCGGCTCAGCAATCAATGCCGACGCGATCATCGCGCGCTGGCGCATGCCACCTGACAGCTGGTGAGGATACGCTCGGTACTGCCGCTCTGGATCCGGTAACCCGACCCGCTTGAGCATGTCGATGACCCGCGCCTGCGCTTCTTTGCCGTCCGCCAGCCGGTGCTGCACAAGAATTCGCCGCAGCTGCTCGCCGATTCGCAGGAACGGGTTGAGCGCCTGCATCGGATCCTGAAACACGATTGCAGCGCGCTGCGCTCGCACCGCATTCAGAATGTGCTCGCTCACGCCCAGCAGCTCGCCTCCTTCAAGCCTGATGCTCCCGCCGATCTCGGCATTGCCCGGCAGCAGCCCGAGGATGGCCAGTGCGGTCTGCGATTTTCCGGACCCCGACTCGCCGACAAGCCCGACCGACTCGCCCTTTTCTACCGCGAAGCTCAGGCCGCGAACCACGGCGGTATCGTCGTAGCGAATCGTCAGCTCTTGCACCTCCAGCAGGCTCACCGTGAAGACCTCGAGTCGAAGACGTCGCGCATTGCATCGCCGAGAAAGTTGAAGCACAACAAAATACTCGCGAGCAGCGCCGCCGGAATCAGTAACATCCACGACGCACCTTCCATCTGGTTCACGCCTGCGTGGACCAGCGCGCCAAGTGATGTTTGCGGCTCCTGAATGCCGAGGCCGAGAAAGCTCAGAAACGACTCGACGAGAATCGCCTGCGGGATTGTAAGCGTCACGTAAACGATGACAACCCCGATCAGGTTTGGCGCAATGTGCCGACGTATGATGTCCCTGGTCGACACGCCCGTCATTCGCGCCGCGTCGACAAACTCCCGCTCGCGTAGCGACAAGGTCTGGCCGCGAACGATGCGCGCCATATCGAGCCAGTTAATCGCGCCAATCGCAACGAAGATCAGCAGGAAGTTGCGCTCAAACGCGACCATCAGAAGAATGACAAAGAAAATGAAAGGCAGCGCGTAAAGCGTATCGACGAAGCGCATCATTACTGCGTCGACGCGCCCACCGACGTAACCGGCTATCGCGCCATATGCGACGCCGATAACCAGGCTAACGATGCTCGCAACAACCGCAACGAGGATGGTGATCCGCACACCGAGCATCGACCGCACAAAAAGATCACGACCAAGATCGTCAGTGCCAAAAAGGTGAAACCCGCTGGCTGTCGGACGCTGTAGCAGCGCATCAAAATTGGTCTGCAGATAATCGTGCGGGCTGACAAGCGGGCCGACCAGGGCAACAAGCACGATGCCGGCGAGGACACCGCCGCTCACCAAGACAGAGCGGCTTCGACGCACGCGATGCCAGATGTCAACAAGCGCCTTCATCGTTGCCGAATCCGTGGATCGATTACGCCATACAGTATGTCGACAACGAGGTTCAGCAGCACGACGAGCGCCGCATAAAAAACCACGATACCGAGCACCAGCGTGTAGTCGCGGTTCAGCGCACCGCGCACGAAAAATTGCCCGAGCCCGGGAATGCCGAAGATTTCCTCGACGACGACAGACCCAGTCAGAATAGCCGCTGCTGCTGGCCCCATGTATGACAACACGGGAAGTAAGGCTGGCTTGAGTGCGTGATACCGAACGACGGCCGTCGTACCCAGGCCCTGCGCGCGCGCGGTGCGGACAAAGTCACTCGCCAGCACGTCAATCATGCTGGCCCGCGTCAGACGTGCGATATACGCGATCTGCGGTAGTGCCAGAGCAATGACGGGCAATACGAATTTTGTGGCGCCTACGTTGCCGCTCCAGCCCGCCGGCAACCATTGCAGCCTGACCGCGAGCAGCAGTACGAGCAATGGTGCAATGACGAATATCGGAATCGATATCCCGGTCATCGCAACTGCCATAACCGAGCGGTCCAGCAGCGTGTTTCGACGCAGCGCGGCGAACGACCCCGCGGCGACGCCGACGACAAGCGCCAGCAACATCGCCATTGCACCCAGCTTCAGGGACACGGGAAACGCCGTGCCGATCAGCTCACCAACCGTGTGGTCCCGGTAACGATATGAGGGCCCGAGGTCGCCGTGCACGAGGCCGGAAAGGTAGCGAATGAACTGTTTGTGCAGCGGCTCGTCGAGGTGATATGCAGCCGCTATGTTTTCCTCGATTTCTGCAGGCAGCACACGTTCGTCGTCAAACGGACCGCCCGGCGCGGCGTGCACCATCAGAAACGCGAGCACAATTACCAAGAACAAAGTCGGAATTGCACCCAGCAATCGCAGCAGGGCGTATCTCAGCAAGGCTGTGTTCCGATCAACGTGTGGCGGCAGTCGGCGCCAGACTCAGATGCTGACTGTAATGATAATCCAGCACATTGTCTCCCCAACCCTGGACCTCGGGACTGACCAGGTGCTTGCTGACGTAAAAATACAGTGGAATCACAGGGTGGTCAGCGAGCAGCACGCGCTCCGCCTCTTCAAGAAACAGGCGTCGGCGATCGGGCTCGACCTGGTCGGCCGCCTGCCGCATTAAATCGTCAAACTTTCCGCTTTCGTAGCCTGGCATGTTTGACGGGTTGCCGCTTTCCATGATGCTCAGGAAGGTATGTGCATCGTTGTAATCTCCAATCCAGCTGGAACGGAATACCTGCGTCACCTCGCGGTCACGCATATTGGCCAGCAGCACCTGGAACTCCTCGCTGACGAGCGTCGTCTCAACGCCGAGCACTTCACGCCACATCGACTGCACCGCGAGTGCGATCTTCTGCTGCGTATCGGAGGTGTTGTAGCGCAGTTCGATTTGCAGTGGAGTATCAGGACCGTATCCCGCTTCGCGCAGCAGCCGTCTTGCGTGCGCGTTGCGTTCTTCCTGGTTTTGTTCCGCGTAGATAAATCGCCGCGGCTCGTAGTTGTCGACCCCTGGTGGCACCCAGCTGTATGCCGGCTCTTCGCCACGGCCCGTGATGCTGTTGACCAGCACATCGCGATCGATTGCCATCGATAACGCTTCGCGTAGTTGCGGGCTATCCCTGAACGGCGGCTTGGTCAGGTTGAAGCCGTAATAGTAAACGCCAAGGTACGGCGCGATATGCAGCTCCTCGGGATACTCCTGCCGCACCTGCGCGAAGTTGTCTGGAGGTACGCTGCCCGTGATTTGAATTTCGCCGGCACGATAGCGGTTGAGTTCTGTCATCTCTTGCGTAATGACGTGATGCCACACATTATCGATCGCCGTCCCGGCATTGTTCCAGTAATACTCATTGCGGCTCAGCTCGACGACCGACCCCGGCTCCCAGGCATCGAGTTTGTAGGCGCCGTTCGACACAAGGTTTCCGGCCCGCGTAAAAGCATCACCATGTTCGGCAATCGAGCCCGGGTGAACCGGAAACGTGCTCGGGGCTGTCAGCAAGCTCAGGAGATACGGTGTAGGCCGCTCGAGCGTAATGACAAGCGTCCGCTCATCGATGGCCTCGACACCAAGCTCGGCCGGCGGCAATTCGCCGCTAATGATGTCCTTCGCATTGACAATATCGCCGAGCATCTGCGCATAGAACGCTGCCGTCGCCGGGTTGACGAGGCGCCGCAGGCTGAACGCGAAATGCGGCGCCGTTACGAGCTCCCCGCTCGACCAGCGCGCATCTTCGCGAATGCGGAATGTGTACGTCAGACCGTCTTCGGAAATGGTCCACTCAGACGCCGTGCCGGCCACGAGCTCCCCCGTCGCCGAATACGCCAGCAGGCCCTCGCCGATATCCCGCAGCACTTCCGCCGCCTGCACGCTGCGCGCCTTGTGTGGATCGAGCGACTCCGGGTCGGATGAGAGCCCGCGGTGCAGCACCGACTCCGCGGCGATTTCGCTGGCAGGATCGCTGCACGCAAATAACAGCGCGCCGAGCAGAACAATGCTTGCGGCAAGCAATGCACCAAGACGAAGCGCTTTCATCAGGCTGATTTCCTGAGATGTCGCTTTTTGAGATGGATAAGCAGCAGCGACACAGCCGACGGCGTCATGCCTTCCAGCCGGGACGCCTGACCCAGCGTAACGGGTCGCGCAACTTCGAGTCGTTGCCGGGCTTCATTGGAAAGTCCGTCTACCGACGCGTAATCGATGTCGTCGGGCAGGCGTAACGATTCCTGTTTGACGTGCTTCGCGATTTCCCGCTCCTGGCGATCTATATATCCGGCATACTTGGCCTGGACTTCCAGCTGCAGCTCCACCTGCTCTCGCTGCTCATCGCTCTCGAGCCCGTGCGCATCGTGCGCGCCAACCATCGACAGCCCTGACACCGTCGCGTAATTGAGTTCCGGGCGGCGCAGCAACTCCAGAGCAGTGCACTCGCGCTGCAGTTCCTTGCCGACGAGACTTTTGTCATTTTCGCTAAGCAGCGACGGTCGCAGCGTCGTGCTCGCGAGTCGTTGCTGTTCTCTCACAACCGCTTCGCGTTTCCGGTTTAACGCCGACCAGCGTACGTCATCCACAAGCCCAAGCTCGCGGCCCACGGGCGTCAACCGCAAATCGGCGTTGTCCTCTCGCAGCGTCAATCGATACTCGGCACGACTCGTGAACATGCGATACGGTTCGCTCACGCCCCGCGTGATCAGATCATCGACAAGCACGCCGATGTATGCCTCGTCGCGTCGCGGAAACCACTGCTCTTGCTGCTGCGCATGACGCGATGCGTTGATTCCGGCAAGCAGCCCCTGCGCGCCGGCTTCTTCGTAACCGGTCGTGCCATTTATTTGCCCCGCAAAGTACAAACCGCCAATGAGCTTGGTCTCAAGCGTGGGCCGCAGGTCACGCGGATCGAAATAGTCGTATTCGATCGCGTACCCGGGCTGCGTAATGCGCGCGTTTTCAAACCCGGGAATCGTGCGCACGAACCGCTCCTGTACCTCGGCAGGGAGGCTCGTCGAAATCCCGTTCGGATAAACGACGTCCGTGGTCAGCCCTTCAGGCTCAACGAAAATCTGATGCGATGCCTTGTCCGCAAAGCGCACGATCTTATCTTCTACCGACGGACAATAGCGCGGCCCGACGCCCTCGATCGCGCCCGTGTACAGCGGCGATTCATCGAGCGACGCACGAATAATGTCATGCGTCTCGCTCGTCGTATGGGTGATGTAACACGAAATTTGTTGCGGATGATCGCTGCGCCGGCCGAGGAAAGAGAACACGGGTATCGGATCATCACCAGGCTGTTCCGCCATCGTTTCGTAATTGAGTGTTTTGCCGTCGAGCCTCGGTGGTGTCCCGGTCTTGAGCCGCGCAACCCTGAACGGCATTTCGCGCAGGCGCTCAGCAAGCCTGATCGCTGGCGCGTCGCCCACGCGACCGCCGGCCGTTTCGCTGCCACCTATCAGAATGCGCCCGCCAAGAAACGTGCCAACGGTCAGCACAACCGCTCGCGCCCGAAACTCGATTCCGTCTGCCGTCACAGCACCGGTTACGTTATCCCCCGCCACTAGCAGGTCGTCCACCGACTGCTCTGCAATCGCGAGATTCGGCTGATGCTCCAGAATGCGGCGAATCTCGCGCCTGTAGAGCGCGCGGTCGGCCTGCGCGCGAGTCGCCCTGACCGCCGGACCCTTGCTCGCGTTCAGGGTACGAAATTGTATTCCTGCGCGGTCGATGGCCACAGCCATTGCGCCACCGAGCGCATCGATTTCCCGGGTCAGGTGGCCCTTGCCGATGCCACCAATCGCCGGATTGCAGCTCATCTGCCCCAGCGTCGCGACGCTGTGCGTCAGCAGTAGTGTGCGCGCACCGCTGCGTGCGGCAGCCAGAGCGGCTTCCGTGCCGGCGTGGCCGCCGCCGATTACGATGACATCAAAGACTTCGGGCATGGCGCAATACTGAGCAATACGGGCCGCGCATTCTAGTCGTTGCCCGCCATCGTCGCCACAAACTGCGCTTCATATATGGTCTGTGGGGCGCTTCTCGCCGGCTTTACTTGTGTCTGCCAACTCGCCAAGATTGCAGCGCGCAACGATACGGCGAATTCTTTATGCTCCGAAACACGGTCCTGGCGTCGCTTTTGCTGATGGCAGCGGCCGGCGCCCCTGCTGCGCCAGCCCTCGAGCTGGAAGACTGCCGCATCAGCGCCGGGCCGGGCTATCCCGGCATCAGAGCACGGTGCGGGGCGGTGCTGCGGCCCGTGAATCCCGACGACCCGGAGTCCGGACAACTGGAACTCGCCGTTGCGGTTGTGCCGGCGCTCGACCTCGACCCCGAGCCGGATCCGCTGGTGCCTCTCGCCGGCGGCCCGGGCGGCGGCGCCATTCAGTTCTACTCCGCGTATGCAGGCGCTTTCGAGCCGCTGCGCCGCGATCGGGACATATTGCTTGTCGATCAGCGCGGCACGGGCGGCTCGGCGCGCATGGACTGTCCCTTCGATGACGATATCGTCGAAGGTCTGTACACCGACGAGCAGACCCTCGAATTCGCCCGGTCATGCCTGGAGCAACTTCCGCACGATCCGCGGTTCTTCACGACCAGCATCGCTGTCGGTGACCTCGAGGCGGTGCGGCTTGCTCTGGGTTACCCGTCTTTGAATTTGCTCGGCACGTCTTACGGGACGCGTGTCGCGCAGCATTTCGCGCGCCGCTACCCCGGCTCGACTCGCACGCTCATTCTCGACGGGGTGGTCCCGCCGCAGGTTCCTCTGGGCCCCGAGATCGCGACCGAGGCACAGCGGGCGCTCGATGAGATCCTCGACCGCTGCCTGAACGATGCGGCCTGCAGCGAGCGTTTCCCCGAAATCGACCTGGATTTCGCGTCGCTTCGCGCACAGCTGAAAAAAGCGCCTGTGCGAGTGGAGCTGTCGGACCCGATTACCGGTAAGCGGGAGGCTTTGGACTTTGGTCACAACGAACTCGCGGCCGCGCTTCGATTGCTGGCATATCAGCCGCGCTCTGTGGCGATTGTCCCACTTCTCATTCACGAGGCCGCCAACAATAATTTCGTGCCGCTCGCCGCGCAGTTTCAGTTGACGGTCAGCAGTCTCGCTGACGCCCTGGCGCTCGGCATGCACAATTCGGTCGTCTGCACGGAGGACCTGCCGTTCATTGACAGGAGCGCCATTGACTTTGCTGCGCTCGATGCCACTTACATCGGCGCATTGCAGCTCGAGGCGCTCGAGACAATTTGCTCGGTGTGGCCACGCGGCCCGATCGACAATGGCTTGACCGAGCCACTTGCTACCGATATTCCGGTATTGCTGCTGTCGGGCGATGCGGACCCGATCACACCTCCGCGCTATGCGGAGCTTGCCGCCGTCAAGCTTGCCAATGCTCGCCACCTGATCGGCGACAGACAGGGACATGGCCAGATAGCCGCTGGCTGCATGCCCAAACTCATCGCACGATTTGTCGCTGCCGCGGACGCTGCCGATCTTGATGCATCGTGTATGAAAGACACGTTTGTCATGCCGTTTTTTCTGGATTTCTCGGGGCCCACGCCGTGATCATCGTCGACAATATCCATAAGTCGTTCGGCAAGGTCCACGCCGTTCGCGGTGTGAGCTTCAGCGCCCCGGACGGCAAGATCACCGGATTACTCGGCCCTAATGGTGCCGGCAAATCGACGACCTTGCGTATTTTATACACGGTGCTGACTCCCGATAGCGGCAGCGCATCGATAGACGGCGCCGATGTCGTGGCCGACAGCCTCAAAGCGCGCCAGAGCATCGGTGCGTTGCCGCACGGCGCCGGCCTGTATCCGCACCTGACCGCACGCGAAAACATCGTTTACTACGCCAAGCTCTGCGGCCTCGAGAAAGACCTCATCGACGCGCGAGTGGAGGACATCATGACGTTGCTGGAGATAAGCGACTTTGCTGACCGCCAAACGAAGGGCTTTTCGCACGGTCAGCGCACGAAAGTCGCTCTTGCCCGAGCGCTAGTGCACAACCCGCAAAACGTCATCCTCGACGAGCCGAGCAACGGCCTCGATGTCATGGCGACCCGCTCGCTGCGCAAATTGATTCTGAAGCTAAAGGACGACGGCCGGTGTGTGCTTTTTTCCAGCCACGTTATGCAGGAAGTGGCGGCTCTCTGCGATGACATTGTGATCATCGCGAACGGCAAAGTGGCGATAGACGACTCCGCTGACGGCATACGACAGCGGACGGGCTGCGACGGCCTCGAAGACGCTTTCGTGCGCGCGATCGAAATGGTGCGACCGGCCTGATGCGCACGCCGATCACGGTTTTCATAAAAGAGGTCATCGATAACATTCGCGACCGGCGGACGCTTGCATCCGCACTGATCATGGGCCCGCTGTTCGGTCCAATACTGTTTGTTTTCGTCATCAATCTCTCGATAGAGCGCTCGCTCGACGATGCCGAGCGAATACTGGAGCTGCCCGTTATCGGCGAACAGCACGCGCCAAACCTGATGCGCTATCTCGAAAGCCACAACATCGACGTTGTCGAGGGCCCCAAGGACCGCGCGGCTGCAATGGCCGCAGTTACGACGGGCGCACAAGACGTCATCGTCGTTGTCCCCGAAAATTTCGGGGAACAACTTGCCGACACGATACCGGCAAAGATCGAACTGATCTCCGACCAGGCGAATACGCAGGCCGAGCGCGATGCGCGTCGAGTGCGAACGGCGCTTCAGTCATACAGCCAGGAACTCGCCACCATCCGTCTCATAGCACGAGGCGTGAGCCCCCTGGTGTTGCGGCCCATCAACGTTGACGAGGTCGACGTTTCAACGCCTAGCGGACGCTCCGCAATATTGCTTGGCATGATGAGTTATTTCTTTATCTTTGCCCTGCTGATGGGTGGCATGTACCTGGCTATCGACACAACGGCCGGTGAGCGAGAGCGCGGCTCGCTGGAACCGATTCTTTCCTTGCCCGTAACGAGAGATCAGCTAATGTTGGGCAAGATAGCTGCGACCTGCCTGTTCATGGCTGTGTCGCTATTTCTGAGTCTGTGTTCATTCTTCGTCGCGCTCAAGTTCATGCCGCTGCAAAAGCTCGGCATGACGCCGAACTTCGGTCCTGACGTCGTCGTAGCAGCATTCTTTGTGCTGGCGCCGTTCATATTGCTTGGGGCCTCGCTCATGACCCTCGTCGCTTCATTTACAAAAAGCTATAAAGAGGCACAAACATGGCTCAGCGTCTTGCTCGTTGCGCCGACGCTGCCTATCCTGGTTGTCAGCATTCTGATGCTGCGCCCCAAGCTCGAATTCATGTTCGTGCCCAGCCTGAGCCAGCACCTGTTGCTTGTCGACATGATCAAGAACGAGCCCGTGAACATCCTGCATGTCGCTATCTCGGTAACCAGCACGCTTTCGATCGGTGCTGTGCTGACCTGGATCTGTGCACGGCTGTATCGGCGAGAGGGGCTGCTGGGTTAGGATGCCGCTATGGCTGTGTTTGCCGAACTTCGCCGCCGCAACGTCTTCAAGGTTGCGCTGCTCTACGCCATAGCAAGCTGGCTAATCATCTGGTTTGTCGGCGCGATTGAGTCCACCTCCGACGTGCCGGTATGGACCGAGACGTTCGTTCTGTTCGTGCTCGCGATCGGCTTTCCCGTTGCGCTGTTGTTTGCGTGGACCTACGAAATCACGCCTTCCGGCCTCAAAAAGGCCGTCGAGGTCGATCAGACACAATCTATCGTTTACAAAACCGGCCAAAAACTCAATGCAGCGGTCGCCGTGCTTGTGGTTCTCGGCGTGTTGGCCGTCTTTGGCCAGCGGCTGCTGCCCACGTTCGAGTTCATCCTGCCTGGCATCCCCGAAGGTGACGCCCCGCTGTCCGAAAAGGCGCCGGCCAATATCCGCAGCCTGACGCTCGACAATGGACTCAAGATCATCGTCTGGCCTGATCACGACATCCCCAATGTCGTCATGTACAACTTCGTTCGCGCTGGCGGCCGTAACGAATATCCCGGCATCACGGGCCTGTCGCACTTTTTCGAACATATGATGTTTCTTGGCACCGAGAAGCGAGAGCCTGGCGAGTTTCTTCGGGTGCTGGAGGCCGCCGGCGGCGACTACAACGCTTATACGTCATCTGACGTAACGGTCTTTCAGGACTGGTTTCCGCGCTCTGCGCTCGAGGTGGTATTCGAGCTCGAGGGGGACCGGTTTCAAGACCTTGCGCTGGTTCCCGAGGTCGTCGAAAGCGAGCGGCAAGTCGTTTTTTCCGAGCGCCGCTCCAGCATCGACAACGATAACTTCTGGAAGCTCGCGGAACAGGTACAGGCAACCGCGTATGTCGCACACCCGTATCAATTTACCGTGATTGGCTGGCCGTCCGACATCGAGTCATGGACACAGGAAGATCTGATCAATTACTACCGAACGTATTACGCGCCGAACAACCGCACGATCGTATTCACCGGTGACGTAACGCCCAGGGTGATTTTCTCGCTGGCCGACGAATACTTCGCGGAGGCTCCAGCGCAGGATCCGCCGCCACCGGTGCGAACGGTCGAGCCCGAACAACAGGGCGAGCGGCGCGTCGTTGTGCGGGCGCCGGCGCAAACGCCGCTGTTGCATATAGCGTTTCACGCGGGCAGCGCCGCGGACGCCAGCACCTTGCCGATGAGACTGTTGCTCAACATCCTGACAGGCGGTGAATCGTCGCGCCTGCACCGCCTTCTGGTCGAAAACGCCGGCATCGCCGTTTCGGTTGACGGCTATCAGGACGAGGGCTTTGATCCAGGATTGGTCTGGTTGTATATGACGCTGCCTCCTGGCGGCGATCCGCGTGTCGTCGAGCAACGCGTCCTCGAAGAGCTCGCGCGCGTCGCCGCAGACGGCGTAACCGCAGCGGAGCTCGCCAAAGCGCGGAACATTATGCTGGCTGATTTCTGGCGCGGCCTTGCGACGATCGATGGCAAGGCTGAGGCGCTCGGACAGTACGAAGTATTCCACGGCGATTACGAAAGGCTGTTCGACTTGCCCGCGGCGATGAAGGCCATAACCGCCGCGGATTTGCAGCGCGTCGCGGCGAAAGTCTTCCGCGCAAACAACATGACCGTTGGCGTGCTGCAGGCGCCGGACTCCGAGGGTGCGCAATGACTTATCTGCGCCCAGCCTGGCTAGCGCTCTCGGCCTGTTTGTGCGCCGGCACGGCGCTCGGCCAGGGTGTGACACTGCCCGATGTACACCGCGTCGAGCTCGACAATGGCGCTGTATTTATCCTGGATGAAAAGCACGACGTGCCGCTTATCGGTGTTGAAGCCATCATCCGCGGCGGCGCCGTAACGGACCCCTCCGGCAAGTCCGGCATGTCCAGCCTGCTGGCCGGCATGCTCAAGAAGGGTGCGGGTGACCGGGATGCAGCGACATTTGCCGAGGCGATCGGCGCCGTCGGTGCTTCGCTCGAGGCCCGCGCGGGGCTCGAGTCGATAACGATCTCGGGTGAGTTCCTCGCCCGCGACGCAGACCTGATGCTCGAACTCCTCGTCGACATGCTGCGGGCACCTACGCTCGGCTATACCGAAATGAAAAAGCTTCGCGACCGGAAGATCAATTTCATTCGGGCAGCGAAAGACAGCGACCTGCGGCCGCTTGCACCGGCGTACGGCAACGCGTCGCTGTTTGGCGAACATCCTTACGGCAATCCGGTCGATGGCAACGAGGAGTCGTTGGCGAAAATTTCGCAGCGTGAGCTACGCGCGTATTATGGCGAGCACGTCGGCGCCGACCGCCTTATCATCGCCGTCGTGGGTGACTTCGATGCCGCCGCAATGAGCGACACCCTGTCTGCCGCATTCGGCGACTGGCAGAAGGCCGCCGCGCCATTACCCGAGTTCGAAGCACCCGTCCCCGAGGAGGGTCGCCGCGTACTGCTCGTCGACAAACCGGGCGCAACGCAGAGCTACTTCTGGATAGGCAATGTGGGTGTTGCTGTCGGCTTCCCGCAACGGGCGGAGCTCGATATTGCCAACACGCTGTTCGGTGGCCGCTTCACGTCGCTGCTCATGGCCGAGTTGCGCACCAAGGCCGGGCTGACCTATGGCGCGCGCTCGGTATTGCTGCGTCCGTCCAGGCCCGGCTCGGTCTCGATCAACTCGTATACCAGGACCGAAACGACTATCGAAGCGATCGATCTGGCGCTCGCGCTGCTTGCGCAGCTGCATGAGACCGGCTTCGACGAAGAGGCCATTCAGTCGGGCAAGAATTACATTCTCGGCCAGTTTCCGCCGCGTCTGGAAACGGCGGCGCAGCTCGCCGCTCAGTTTGCGTTTCTGGAAGCGCACGGCCTCGATGCCGCGTTCGTTAACGACTACGGCGCCGCCATACTCGCGGCCAGCCCGGAGGCCATACAGTCTGTTATCGGCAGCGTTTATCCTGAACCGGATAATCTGGTTTTCGTCGTCCTCGGCGACGCCGAACTGCTTCGCAACGACATCGCGAAATACGGCCCTGTTACGGAGATTGCGATCACCGAACCGCGCTTTCGGCCCTGATCCCCCGGCGCCTATTTGCCGATGCAGAAATCGGCGAAGATCCGGCCGAGAAGATCGTCCGAAGACATCGCCCCCGTAATCTCACCAAGCGCTTCATGCGCGAGCCGCAGCTCTTCGGCAAGCAATTCGCCAGCGCGGGACTCGTCCAGGGCAGCGCAGCCGGCAACAAAATGCGCAGCCGCCCGACTTAGCGCATCGATGTGGCGCTTACGCGCTGTGAACGCTCCTTCACCGAGATTCTCGTAGCCGGCCAGTGCACGGAGCCGCTCGCGTAGCGCATCGATACCGGCTCCTGTTTTTGCGGACAGATTAATCACCGCCGCGCCGTCACTCGCCGCGCCGGGCTCCTCACCGGTCAGATCGATTTTGTTGCGAACGACCGTCACCTTCGCGCCATCCGGAACCTCCTCGCCCATCGCGGCATCGTCGCTGTCGCTCGCATCCTGTATCCAAAGCACGGCATCTGCGCTTGTCAGTGCCTCACGCGCGCGCCTTATGCCTTCTGCTTCGATGCGGTCCGGGTTGTCGCGCAAACCGGCCGTATCCACAAGCTCCACCGCAAGACCGTCGATATTGATCTGTTCGCGAAGGACGTCTCGAGTCGTGCCCGCCACTTCAGTAACGATGGCCGATTCCTCGCCGCTGAGTTTGTTCAGCAAACTCGACTTGCCGGCATTGGGTTTGCCGACGATCACGACACGGAAGCCGTCGCGCAGCACGCGTCCGACGGCTGCCTGATTCTGAAGCTCGTCAAACGCGTTGCGACAATCTTCGAGCTGCGACAACAGCGCCTCATCCGACAGGAAGTCGATTTCCTCTTCGGGAAAATCGATCGCCGCTTCCACGTGCATACGCAATCGCACGAGCCGCTCTGCGAGCGTATCGACCGCGCCGGAGAAGGCACCCGACAGCGAGCGCAGTGCCGCCCGGGCCGCCTGCGCCGTGCCGCTGCCAATCAGGTCCGCAATCGCCTCCGCCTGCGCAAGATCCAGCTTGCCGTTGAGAAACGCGCGCTTCGTGAACTCCCCGGGCTCGGCAAGTCTGGCGCCGAATTCGATCGCGGCATCGACGAGCAGCGACATGACCACTGGCCCGCCGTGTCCGTGCAGCTCGAGCACCGCTTCGCCGGTAAACGACGCCGGTGCGGGAAAATACAGCGCCACTCCGGAGTCGAGCTTTTCGCCGCGAGCGTTGCGGAATGTCCGATACGTCGCGTAACGCGGTTCGGGTAAACTTCCGAGCATGCCTCGCGCAATGCGCTCGGCCTCGCTGCCGGACAGTCGCACAATCCCCACACCAGCCGTTCCCGCTGGTGTTGCCGTTGCGACGATCGTGTCAGGGGCGCTTGTCATGTGCCAATGAGACCACAGGAATCGATGCTATGCAGAATCTGAAGGTAGAGTTCGAAAATGACGAGGGCCAGAAACTGGCCGGGATCCTCGACCTGCCAGCCACGAACGTGCGCGCCTACGCCCTGTTCGCCCACTGTTTCACGTGTTCGAAAAACCTCAAGGCCGCGACAAACATCAGCCGCGCAATGACCGCGGCGGGCATTGGCGTGTTGCGCTTTGACTTCACCGGCCTGGGACAGAGCGAGGGAGACTTCGCCGCGACGAATTTTTCGAGCAACGTCAGGGACCTGCTCGCGGCCGCAGCTTTTCTCGCCGCGAACTATGCAGCGCCGGCTATCCTGCTCGGTCACTCCCTCGGTGGCACCGCGGTGCTGCAAGCCGCGGCGAGCCTCTCCTCTGCCGTGGCTGTCGCGACCATCGGGTCGCCATCCGAACCTGCACACGTTGCCCACATGTTTGGAGATGCGCGAGACGAACTCGATGAAAAAGGTTACGCCGAGGTAACGCTCGGCGGGAGGCCATTTACTGTTCGACAACAGTTCCTTGATGACCTGCGGCAACACAATCTGCCGGTGGCGATCGGCTCACTGCGTAAAGCGCTGCTCATCATGCACGCCCCGCTCGATGCCGTTGTCGAGATCGACAATGCGGGCGCGCTATTCGCCGCAGCAAAGCACCCGAAGAGCTTTGTCAGCCTCGACAAGGCAGACCATCTGCTTTCCTCCAATGAAGATTCCCTCTATGCGGGCCGTGTTCTCGCCGCGTGGGCTTCGCGGTACCTGCCGACGCTGGTGCCACCCACGGAACTCGCTGCCGGCAGCGGCGAAGTTATCGCACGCACATTCACAGACGGTTTTCGAACTGACGTTCGCGCCGGGAAGCACGCGTTACTTGCAGACGAGCCTGTCGCCGTTGGCGGCACCGACCTTGGCCCGACGCCCTACGACCTCTTATCGGCTGCGCTTGCAACCTGCACAACGATGACGCTAAAGATGTATGCAAGCCACAAGAAGCTCAACCTTCGCTCTACGACGGTTCGCGTTTCGCACGGCAAGGTTCACGCCGAAGACTGCGTCGATTGTGAAAGCAAGGAAGGCAGAATCGATCAGTTTCGCCGCAGCATCTCCTTTGACGGAGATCTGACGCCGCAGCAGGAAGAGCGCCTGCTCGAGATCGCTGATCGCTGCCCGGTGCACAGGACGTTGCATGGCGAAATAAAGGTTCGCTCGACGCTTGGCTGATAGCGACGCTCCGGCTAGTCGGCCTCTGGCTTCTTGCTGCCTTTTTTCTGTTTCGCTTGAGCTTCGACAACCTTGTTGATTTTCCATTGCTGGGCAATCGACAGCAGTGTGTTCGTGACCCAGTAGAGTACGAGGCCCGCCGGAAAGAACGCAAAAAACACCGTGAAGATAACCGGCATGACCTGCATGACCTTGACCTGCACCGGGTCACCGACCTGCGGGTTGAGTTTTTGCTGAAAGAACATTGCTGCGCCCATGATGAGCGGCAAGATGAAGAAGGGGTCTCTGACCGATAAGTCCGTAATCCAGAGCGCGAACGGTGCCTGTCGCATCTCGACGCTTTCGAGCAGCACCCAGTAGAACGCCAGGAAGAAAGGCATTTGAATAAGGATGGGCAAACAACCTGCCGCCGGATTGACCTTCTCTCTTTTGTACAGCTCCATCATTGCCTGGCTGAGCTGCTGGCGGTCGTCCTTGTAACGCTCTTGTAATGCCTTGAGGCGTGGCTGCAAGTTGCGCATCTTGGCCATGGAGCGGCCGCTCGATTCGGTTAGCTTGTAGAAAAGCAGTTTGATCAGGAACGTGACAGCGATAATTGCCACGCCCCAGTTGCCGACCAGGCTATGTGCCTTGCTGAGTAGCCAAAACAGCGGTTGCGACAGGATGGTCAGCCAGCCATAGTCCACCGTGAGCTTCAGGGTCGGGTCTATCTCTTCGAGCTGGCTTTGCAGTTTGGGCCCGATAAAAAGTGTTGTCGTGAACGTCCGGGATTCGCCAGGTGCAACGATTTGCGTCGGCCCTATCGAGCTGGCGGTAGCTACCGCATCACGAACCGATACGTTGTAGCGCTGACTCGTGTCGGCCTGCGGCACGACCGCGCTGACGAAGTGGTGTTGTATGGCGCCAAACCAGCCGCGCTCCGAAGCAAACGCGTACGGCCCGTCATCGAGAAGGTCGTCGCGCTTAAGCTTTTCCGCTTTGTCGCCGTCATAAACGATCGGACCATCAAAGGAATACGAGTCGACGTCGAACATCGAGCGTTTTTGTTCGAACGATCGCCGCTGGAGTTGCGCGTACTCGGCACCGCGCCACGGCGTGTCGCTCCCGTTCGTAACCTCTTGCTCGACGACAACCTTGTAACTGCCGCGCGCAAACCGATAGCGCTTTTCCACGGTCACGCCAGCGCCATCCGACCAGGTCAGCGGCACAAGCAGCTCATCGTCGCCGCCCAGCGAATAATTCGTCTGTCTGCTGTTGAAGAGCGCGCGGTGGTTGGCTTCGGGCCCCTCGCCGGCCGAGCGCAGCCCCGATCGAATCAGGCCAAGTTCGTTGATGTCGGCAGTCAGAAGCTCGACGAGCTCGGTCGGTCGGTCCTTGGCAATTGGATATTTTAGCAGCACGGCCCCCTGCACGGTGCCTCCCTGCGTGCTTAGCTCAAGCTCGAGCACGTCGGTGGCTACGCGGATGACGGGTGCGCTCACGGACGCGTCCGTGGCTCGTGGCGAATCGATCGATGGCATAACGTCAGGCGCGTCGACTGCTGTATCGGTCAACTCCGGGATGCTGCCGTCCGATGCTGCAATTCCCGGCGCTTCGGTTACCGCGGGCGCCGCAACAGGTCTTGGGCCGTAGTCCTGCATCCACGCCTGGTAGGTCAGCCAGGCCATCATTCCAAAAAATGCCCAAATCAGCAGTCGTTGGTTATCCATACGTTCCTATTCCCACGCCGCTGCGCCGCCATCAGCCTCGCGGCATTTCTGCCAGTGGCCGAGCAGGCTGCCGAACAGCGTTTGGTTTGTTGCTGTGCTGGACCCCGGCTGATTGATGACGACGATGTCCAGTCCGGCCAGCTCCGCCTGATGCTGTCGAAACGACTCTCTGACGATGCGTTTTATTCTGTTCCTGCCGGTTGCCTCGCGGCAGTTCTTCTTCGAAATTGCCAACCCGAGCCGGGCAACGTTCATCTTGTTGTCTCTGCAAAGCACCGTAAACCATTTGTCCTGGCTGCGCGTCGCTTTTTTGAACACGCGACCAAAACCAGCAGCATTAAGCAACCGGTTTTCTTTTTGAAGCCGGAAGTTAGCGCTGCCAGCCAAGGGAGAGGGCTTTGTCGCCGGCGGTTGCGCCGCCGGTCAGGGCGTGAGCTTGGCGCGGCCTTTTGCGCGGCGGCGCTTCAATACAAGGCGCCCGGCTTTTGTCGCCATGCGGGCACGAAAACCGTGTGTGCGGGCACGCTTGATTTTGCTCGGTTGATACGTCCGTTTCATTTGCCTGGTACCTGGGTTTTCTGCAAGCCGCTCAATGACCTGCAGTCCGGAAGGGCGGCAAGGGTACGCAGATGGTCCGACAGTGTCAATAGACTGGTACAAACACTGCGCCAGCGCGCGATGCGTGCTGTTTGGCGCGCTTGTCTGGCGGCGCATTAACAGACGGTATAGACTGCCCGGTCTTCATTCTAATAACGATGCTTCGCACGATATTTGGGGACTCAATTGGCAGCCGAGATGATGCTCTGGAACCGGTGCGTCCGTGACCTTCAGGCGGAGCTCCCCGAGCAGGAATTCAATACCTGGATTCGGCCGCTGCAAGCCGTCGAAGACGGGTCGGTCTTGCGCTTGCTTGCGCCGAATCGGTTTGTTGTCGAGTGGTTGCGAAATCACTATCTCGCGCGAATCGTCGAAATGGTCGACGATCACGGGCAGCAGGTGGAGCTCGTTGTGGAGGTCGGCTCACGACGCGTGCCGCGTGTGGTGACCAGTGCCCGGCCGGCAGCGCCTGCACCTGTCAGCGTGCAGCCTGCGACGTCGATCGAACCGCGCCTCAATCCGGCATTTACATTTGCGCGCTTTGTAGAGGGCAAGAGCAATCAACTCGCGCGCGCCGCTGCCACACAGGTCGGTGAAAATCCTGGCAAATCATATAATCCGCTTTTTATTTATGGTGGTGTCGGACTCGGCAAGACGCACCTGATGCACGCGATCGGGAACTCGATGCTCGAGTCGGCGCCGGCCGCGCGTGTCGCCTACGTCCATTCGGAACGCTTTGTCGGTGATATGGTTCGCGGGCTGCAGCACAACAAGATTTCGGAATTCAAGCGATCGTACCGATCGCTGGATGCTCTCTTGATCGACGACATACAGTTTTTTGCCGGCAAAGAACGCTCGCAAGAAGAGTTTTTTCATACCTTTAACGAACTACTCGAGGGACAGCGACAAATCGTTCTGACCTGCGACCGTTACCCAAAAGAGGTGAATGGTCTCGAAGAGCGCCTGAAATCCCGCTTTGGCTGGGGTCTGACGGTCGCAATCGAACCGCCGGAACTCGAGACCTCTGTCGCAATCCTGATGAGCAAAGCGAGTGCCGAGGGCATCAACTTACCTGAAGAGGTCGCGTTTTTTATTGCAAAGAGAATCCGCTCCAACGTCCGCGAACTCGAAGGCGCGTTACGCCGTGTAATCGCCAACTCGCGATTTACCGAGCGGCCGATCGATCTCGATTTCGCCAAAGAGGCTTTGAGAGATTTGCTCGCTTTGCAAGCGCGGCTCGTGTCTATTGAAAATATTCAGAAAACCGTTGCGGAATACTTCAAAATTCGCGTCGGTGATCTGCTTTCGAAGCGGCGCAGCCGCTCTATCGCCCGCCCCAGGCAAATCGCTATGGCGCTCGCAAAAGAGCTGACTAACCACAGCCTTCCCGAAATCGGCGACGCTTTTGGCGGAAGAGACCACACTACGGTGCTGCACGGCTGCCGGCGTATCGCGGCGCTTCGTGAGACGGACAAGCGCATAGACGATGATTATTTGAATTTGTTGAGAACTCTGACAGGATAATGTGGATAACTCGTGGACAAGTGGTTAGCGAGAATTTATCCACAGCCCGTACACAGGCTTACGGCCGTTGCTGCACTGACTTTGAGCGTTGTTTTTTTTGCGTAATATATTGTTTTATAAGGCAAAAACAATTTTATCCACAGGAGCGTTAGTGCCTAATAATAACAATAATAGAATAATATCCAATATTTATTAACAGGTGGAATCTATGAAGTTAAGCGCTGCTCGGGATGTGCTTCTGAAGCCTCTTCAGGCTGTGATCGGCGTTGTCGAACGCCGACAAACGATGCCTATCCTTTCGAACGTGCTCTTAGTAGCGAAAGGCAACGAACTGTCTGTAACCGCAACGGATCTCGAAGTCGAGCTCGTTGCGCAGACCGAGGTCAGTGTTGAAACCGGCGGAGAAATTACGGTATCTGGCCGTAAGCTTCTGGATATCTGCAGAGCGTTACCGGAGGGCTCAGACGTCGATATCAGTGTGAGCGGGGAGAAAGCGATTGTTCGCTCCGGGAGGAGCAAGTTCAGCCTGGCGACATTACCGGCGGCGGAATTCCCGAGTGTCGAGGACATCAAAGCCGGGCAGACGATTACGGCTGATCAGGCTGTGCTGGGTAGATTGATCGAAAAAACACATTTTTCCATGGCGCAACAAGATGTGCGCTATTACCTAAACGGGATGTTGCTCGAAACAGGCGGCAAGTACCTGCGCGCCGTGGCGACCGACGGGCATCGGCTGGCGCTCTGCCAGGCAGAGCTTGCAGGCGCAGCACTGGACGAACAGCAGGTCATCGTGCCGCGCAAGGGTGTGCTTGAGCTGCAGCGGCTGATGAGTGGGGAAGGCGACCTGAACATAGAGCTAGGGCCAAACCACGTAAGAATTCAGCTGGAAGGAATTCGATTCACGTCGAAGCTGATCGATGGTCGTTTTCCGGAGTACGAGCGGGTTATCCCGAAAGAGTCGAGCAACGAGCTGACCGCTGATCGCAGCGCGCTCAAGGGCGCGCTACAGCGCACCGCGATTCTGTCCAATGAGAAATACCGGGGTATTCGGCTCATAATCCGCGATAGCGGGGTCGTAATGCAGGCGCATAATCCGGAGCAGGAAGAGGCCGAGGAAGAGCTCGAGGTCGAGTACAGCGGGGAGGACATCGAAATCGGCTTTAACGTCAATTATCTGCTCGATGCGCTGGGAGCCGTCGACGGCGACGAAGTGACGCTGTCAGTGCTCGATGGAAATTCAAGCTGCCTGATCCGGCAGCCCGGCAAAGACGACAGCAAGTTTGTTGTCATGCCGATGCGCCTGTAGGAGCGCCCGAGCCGGGGCGCTGTGCCAATTCAGCAGTTTACGGCGCGCAATTTTCGCTGCCTGGCGAGCATTGAACTCGACGCGGACCCCCAAAACAACCTGATTTATGGCCCGAACGCGTCCGGCAAGACCAGCGTGCTCG